>Ga0315909_10001103_pt1 | contig 36560 bp, 26 predicted proteins | sample LakEriMetagenome_11_FD_203527 | JGI IMG/M metagenome (GOLD analysis project Ga0315909, IMG submission 203527) | Freshwater fungal communities from buoy surface, Lake Erie, Ohio, United States - Buoy 2 MA125 | ecosystem: Environmental > Aquatic > Freshwater > Lake | place: USA: Lake Erie, Ohio... | reverse complement strand
GAAATATTAGAGATCCGCTACCACCCGTTCCAGTTCCATTGCCAGTAGCAATAGTTAAGTTAGAACCAGCAGCATTTGTTCCTGTTCTAGCTGGTCCTCTTAAAGTAGCTGCTGTAGTTGTAGCACTAGATTCCCCATTTCCGAAAATAATGTCACCTGTTACATTGATTCTCATTTTCTCTGTAGGTGCAGAGGAAGCCTTTGTATAAAATAATAATTCCCCACCAGAAAATGTTCCTGTACTATTTTGTAAAGCAGTTATTCCAGCAACATTGTAGTGAGCATCGCTTTGACCAAGACTTCTACTGAAAAATATTCCACCTAGCACTGCACCAGCGGTGTTGACGCCGCTGACTAAATTTAAGAAAGATTGTGTGGCATCATATATTTGTATTGTTTTTGCAGTTGGTGAAATACCAGTATAAGATGTTACACCATTAACAAAATTTGTTCCACCACCAAGATCTAAAATAACCGCAGGACTCGTTGTCCCAATACCCACACTGCCACTAGTAGTGGCCATAAACACACTGCCAGTAGCAGTCATGCTGGTGATGTTGGCATTGGTAGCACCAATATTACCCACATTGGCGTTACCAGTAACACTTAAAATACCACTCACTGAGTTAATGTTACCAGCAGTGATGTTGCTGGTCACTAAAACGTTGGCTTGTGCAGTAACATTACCTGATATTGTCAAGCTGGATAGTGTACCAGTACTGGTGATATTGGGTTGAGCAGCCGTAGTAAGTGTGCCACTGATGCTAGTAAAAACAGCGTTGTTGGCACCAATATTACCCACATTGGCATTACCAGTAACACTTAAAATTCCACTTACTGAATTAATGTTGCCAGCAGTGATGTTGCTGGTTACTGCAACATTAGCACTGGCAGTGACGTTACCGGTAACACTTAAAATTCCACTCACACTATTGATGTTTCCAGCAGTGACATTACCAGTATGAATACTATGCAATGAGCCGATATTACCCACATTGGCGTTGCCAGTTACACTTAAAATTCCACTCACACTGTTGATATTACCAAAAGTAGCATTGGCTGTGATGATTGAATTTGTGGCACCAATATTACCCACATTGGCATTACCACTTGCACTCAAAAATCCTGTTGTGATTAAATTACCGCCAGTGATGTTGCCACTTACACCCAGGATTCCGCTAACACTGTTGATATTTCCAAAAGTGGCGTTGCCGGAAAAAACGCCCGAAACACCAGAAACGTTGCCAGTGAATAGAACAGCACTGGTATTACCTGTGGCTAGATTGCCCGTGATAGTAGCTGCTGACAGATTGGCATTGGTAGCACCAATATTACCCACGTTGGCATTGCCGGTGATAGTTATCTCACCCGACGCTGATATATTGGTTGAACTAATGTTACCAGTCACAGTGAGTAAATTGCCACCAGTCCAGGTTAGATTAGCGTGCCCAGACACTGTGGTTGAACCAGTATAGTATGCCAGCTGATTTGCTGTGGCTGAGCTCACTGTGCCAGTCAGTGTTGTGACATCAGTGAAACTCAAAACACCCGAACCATTGGTTGTGATAACTCTGTTGGCTGCACCACCAGTGATTGTGATGTTTCCAATAGCACCCAAGTTACTGGTACCACTCACTAACAGAGTTGCAGCACTGGCTAACCCAGTGCTGGCCAAGTTTCCGGCAGTGATATTTCCACTAGTGGCTACACTGTTGTTGGTAGCGTCTGTGGTGACGTTACCCACCGTCAACCCTGTGAGTATATTAAAATTAGTAGCTGGCATCTGTGAGGTCTCAGTGGTATTTATACATTCACAGAGTTAATAATAAAAAAATGGGACAACACAAAATGTGTTGTCCCGGAGTTTACATGTCCAATACTCTTTTAGTATAGCAGTAAACTCTGTTGTTTTCAAATTAATTGATACAATTAGTTACTGGGTAACTTAACTGAAACATTGGGTACTGCTGAATCCAGTGTCCACTGAACACGTGAATTGGCAGTAAACTGTGTACCATTACCTGAAACCACAGTGGCGACGTGGCCGCTGATCTTCTTGATATAATAGGTTCCACTATCACTATCGGTTGCAGTAATTCTCATTTCGCCACTAACTGGTGCTGTGGTAACCAAGTTTGCACGACCCACGTTACCATTGGCAGTCTGAATGTAGAAACTCTTGCTGCTGATCTGACGGATGATATCAGCACTGCTGGTGTCGCCACCAATGTTGCTGCTGAATGTAATGGCGTTGCTTACGCTGCTGGCAATGGCTGCCAGTGTAACTGAACCCAGTACACCAGTTCCAGCATCATAGAAGGTGGCATTACCACTGATGTTGGCTGTGTTCACCAGACCCACAATCACGTTGGCTGCGTTAACTGTGGTAACTTTTGCACTAGTATTGGCGCCAGTTGCTGCCACTGCCATACCCACATAAATTCCAGAAGTTGAACTAGTAATCGCGATTACGTTGCTGCCACTGAGACCGCTAACATTTGCACTAGCGACAGTCACGTTACTGGGCTTCACAATTGTGGCAGTGGCGCTGGTATAACCTGAACCACTTTCTGTAATACCCACTGAGCTAACATTTCCGTTGGCTGTATAGATGCTGATGTTGGCCAGTGCCTGAACACCAGTGGGGATCTGAGGGGCACTAACTGTAACAGTAACACCCTGGCTATATCCTGTGGCGTTACCAGCTGCTACTGCACTGATTTTCTTACCGCCGATACCGTAATCGTCAGTGGTGGGGGTTGCACCCACGTTGCGATTACCGAAATACTTGGCCTTGAGAGGTCTTCCCATTTTTTTCTCCTTTAGTGGACGTTCTAGGTCCTTACGCGGTGGTGTCCGCATAAAATCCCTACTGGGATAAGTTTATTTATGATAAAAGTTGCAAAAAGTGATTGTAATGCTTCATGCGGTCGTCGAGGCCTATGGTTCCACCATTAATTCTCTTGGTAATTGTCAACATGTCTCCGCGATCTGCAAACTCATTTAGTCCACGTCCCCACCAAAACCAACAAGCACTGTAAATAGATCCATCTTTGGAACACAACTTATCCGGATCCTGAATCAGTGTGTCATCCTCATAGAGATCCTGACTACAACGAGTGTAGTTATCGCGACCAGTGATCTGAATGATTCCACGGCCACGGAATCTCCATCCGTCACCGCTGCTTTCAGGGCCGTTGTTCATGCGACCACCATAGACGCGATTGGCGATTTTTTCTGGTTGTCGTGCATATCCAGCCGTGCTTTCTGGAGTGGGGAAGTATTTCCGGAAAATCTTCTGCAGACCATCAGCACTGTAATTGAGATTTTCCTGCAATACTGTAAACTGTCCACTTTCGTGAGCACACTGAGCCATAAAAGCAGCCACACGAGGCGCAGTGGTGATTTCGTAATCAGGAATAATCTGATCCAGATAATAAAACCACTCATCACATTCTTTGTTGCGTGGCAACATTTTTGCCAAAACTTCAGCAGTAAAATTACATTCAAAAGGCATAATTGACGCTCCTGTGAGTATTTATTTTGATAGGTTCAAAATATTAAAGCACAGATAAATCTGATATCAATAGAATTTTACAAACTAAGCTATGTACTTTGGACCAATGGAACTGATGTAATTTCCAGATATCGCTGCCAAAAAAATCAATTGAAAAAGTGGTTACAAAACTATGACGCTGCACTAAGTGAAAGTGCTAACATGTTCAATCACAAATACAGGCGTTTTTGGGACTGTGGTAATTGGGTTTTAAAATTCTAAAAGATTCTAACATAAATACACACGAGGATGTAGAGTATGTTAGAACAAATACAACAAATGGTACAAGAATTGAGTCCCAAAAGTTATGGTAGATGGATCGCCAGCAGACCAGACTTACTACAATGGATTCAGCAGCAGCAACAAGATCTAAATACAAAATCAATTTCTGAAACTGTGTATTGTGTGATTAATCAGTGCAAACCCACTATGTGTGCTTGTGGTCAACCTGCTGTGTTCAACTCTGTGGTCAAAGGCTACAGAAAATTTTGCAGCCTAAAGTGCCCACAAAAGGGTCAAAAACACAGCCAAACCGTTCAACAAATGTGGACTGATTCTGACAAATTACAGCAGATGGTTGAAAATCGCAAAAAAACTTGTTTGCAAAAGTATGGGGTAGAAAACGCTGCACTACATCCAGACATCAAAGAAAAGACCCGACAAACTGTGCAAGCAAGATGGGGTGCTGATACTCCGTTTGAAAGTGAAATAGTACAACAAAAAGCTGCACAAACAAATTTGCAAAAGTATGGCGTGGGAAAGCCACTTCAAAGTAAGGCGATTCAGCAAAAAACTAAAGACAGTTTTAAGCGCAATCATGGATTTGCTAACAAGATGCAATTGGCTCGTGCAGCTTGGGAAAATCAGCATGGTGACACTAACCCATTTGAGATTGAAGCAATCAGGAATCGTGCTTTTGATACCATGATGAAAAAATATGGAGTTAAGTATGCATTTCAAGATCCCGATTTATTCCAAAAACATGTAAGCACACATTTACAAAATTGGGGTCGTGCTAATAACGCACAAACGCACTTATCTGACGAACAATATCAAATATTAAACAACCCTGAACAATTAAAAGCGTTGCTTGAAACAAAATCGTTAAGCCAAGCAAGTGTAGATACTGGTATTAGAAAATCCTTAATACAGCGTTATCACGATCGATATCACATGGATGTTATCCCCAAGCAAAGCAGAAGCAGTTTTGAAGACGAAATTTCGAAATTTTTAGATCAGCACAACATTAGCTATCAGAAAAACAACAGAAAAATTATTGCTCCTCTAGAGTTAGATTTTGTAATAGATGACCGAATTGCTATTGAGTTTAATGGGTTGTATTGGCATAGCGAGATTGCTGGTAAAAAACACAGGAAATACCATCAACAAAAAATGCAGCAATGTGAGGCAAAAGGTATTACTTTGCTGACTATTTGGGACGACGAGTGGAGTGAAAAATCACAAATTTGTGAATCAGTTATTTTGTCCTACTTAGGTAAAAATCAAAAAATCGCAGCTAGAAAATGTGAAATTAAAGAAATCTCCAATGCAGAAATCAAACATTTTATAGATCAAAATCATTTGCAGTCTCACAGTAATGCTAGTGTTAATCTTGCGTTATTTTATGAAGATCGTATTGTTTGCGCAATGACGTTTGCTCATTCACGTTATAACAAAAATGTAGAATGGGAATTGCTTAGAGCTGTTAGTGAAATAGGATGTGTTGTACAAGGTGGAATGAGTAAGTTATGGAATCACTTTGTTAAAAATTATGCACCTAAATCAGTGGTGAGTTACTGTGATCGCAGATGGTTTACTGGAGGTATTTACGATCAATTAGGGTTTATAAAGAAAGTGAGCGGTGAGCCCACATATTGGTATACCAATTACAAACAACGTTTTCATCGAAGCGGTTTCACAAAGAAATCGTTAATTGACCGTGGCGCGGATGCTAATTTGTCTGAATGGAAGATCATGCAGCAATCTAAATGGGATCGAGTTTGGGATTGTGGTCAGGATACCTGGATTTGGATTGCATAATTAAAATTTAACCACAAAAAGCCGCCCATTGCTGGGCGGCTTTTGTTTTTGAGGTATTAACTCGGTTAGATGAAGCTGATGTTGCTCATTGTGATTTCACCAACATAATCACCGGCATTACCCAGTGATGATGCTGTATTGGTTAGTTCCACATAACCATAACGTGTCATGAAGCTCACAACTGGTTCAAAGCTGCTGGGATCCAACACAACGCCACTGCTCATCAATGGGATGTATGGGCAGTAGAACGCAGCAGCATCGCTTTCGCTAGCACCCTTGTATCCTACCAGCACAGCAGTATTATCGCTAGCATAAGTGTCAACGTAAACCTTCATTGCACCGTTCAAAGTACCAACAAACTTGGTGTTAGTTGGGGCTTCGAAAGTACCTTCAGTTGTACGAGCAAATGCTGAAGTTGTTGCGCTCTGGAGCACAGTGAGAGCCTGTGGGCTCACAACTGCCCAGTTACCAGCACCACGGCGGGTGCGCTGAGCAATCTTGTTAGCAACGCGGTTGATCAACACAGCCAGGGCGGCATGTTCGTCACCAACAAATGTTGCAGTACCACTTACATTCAACTGGTTGAAAACTTCTTCAGTTGCAGCCAGGGCACGCAGGCTACCCAGGATTTCCTGATCGATTTCAGCAGTGATTTCCTGAGCCAGGGCTGCCATGATTTCGGCTTCCACGTCAATGCCGTGCATAGCCTGTGCATCCTGAGCAGCTTCAAATGTCCAACGTGCGCTCAGCTTGCGAGTCTTGGCTTCCACCATCTGCTTCAGGATCTGAACGTTCAGCTTGCTTCCAGCAACGCCTTCAAGTGCGCTGGTAGTAGCAGCCTTGCCAGTGGCAGTGCTGCCGCTGTAAGCAGTGGCAATCTTGAATGGGCTCAGTGCTTCGTCACCAGCAGTGGTGTCGGTGTCGAATGGAGCACTGGCTGTGCTGTTTACACTTTCAGCGTAGCGAACACGCAGAGTGTGGATCTGACCCACAGGGCCAGTCATGGGCTGGACGCCCACGATTTCATTAGCAATAACAGTGGGCATCACACGGCGGATGACTGGTAGAATCACGCGATTCAGCGTAGCGATGTTACCAGCAGCAGTTGCTCCAGTACCAGCAGTTTCCACCAAATACTTGCGAGTATTTTCCAGCACCACACTCATGTTGTTGCGGCGAGTTCCCTGCAAGCCTTCTAGCAGGGCGTCCTTGGTGTCATTCCAACGACCTTCCAATAAAATGTTACCCATTTTCTAATTCTCCTTAAGAATTTAACCCTGCCAGGCGTTTGATGTCGATAATGTTGTTCTTATCTTCATTGTTCTTGGCAGTCTTGTTGCCTGTGACTTCGGTCTTACCTTCAGTAATAACGGTCTTCTTGCCGGTTACTTTGTGGTCTTCATTTAGCACAGCAGGCAGATACTTGTCGAAAGCAGTGCGCAAATTGGCTGTTTTAACACTTTCCAAGAGTTCCTTCATCACGGTTTTCTTCTCACGGTTTAGTGGTGCCAACAGTTCATTCAACACTGTTTCACGTTCACGACGTTCATTGAGTGCGCGAATTTCTTTCATTTTGCTTTCCAGCACAGATTGCTTGTCAGCAACTATCTGTTCAGCTTTGGCTAGTTTTACGTCTTTCTGTTTGATAATTCCGTACAGTTTACGCAATTCAGCACTTTCGTTCAGTTGTGTATTGCTGAACTCACTAGCAAATGCTTCGAAAATTTTACGACCAAAGTTGTTTTGTTTGGCCTCTGTAATGTCTTCTCTGAGTTGTGACATTTCAGCCTTGAGGTGTTTGGTAACTGCTTCTTCAACAGCACGGCTGCTGCGAGAAACAAACTTCTTCTTGAGATCGTTCAACTGATTCTTGGCTTCAGCTACCAAACGCACCTTGGTTTCCACCACAGCACGCTTGTCCTGAGCAAATTCAGTGATTTCTTCAGCCAATGCCTGGAACACAAAGTTCTCCAACTTTGCTACAGCTTCCTGCATCTGCTTGCGATCTCGGCGGAATTCTGTAATTTCTTCAGCTAACTTATTGGTCAAAAACTGTTCAAATCGTGAACTTTTCTGTTTCATTTCGTTCACTACACGAACTCGGTGTTCAGCAATGGCCTTTTTGTCAGCTTGAAATTCAGCAATTTCAGCCTGAAGAGTTTCAGTTACCATCTTATCAAGAGCTTCAACCATCACGCTTTTATCGTGTTCATAACGGCCAGCAAATTCTTCACGAACTTCTGCACGAATGGCTTCACGTGCTTCATTCAGCTTGGCTTCCCAGGCTTCGTTGATTGCACTGCGAGTTTCTTCGTTTAATACACCGCTATCCAGCAATGGTTTTAGAGCTTCAAGCATGGTATTCTCCTACAATTTTAAATCTTGAATCAACTTTACTATTTCATTTTTGAAATACTTTTGTACTCTTGGGTCTTGCACTGATTCCTGTGCCATACCCCAAATCTTGTTTCCACCACGCATATTCATTAGGCTTTCATATATGGCTTTTGGGTATGCATGGGGAGCACTGGGTTGGGCTACTACGTCCACAGTAATGATTTCAAAATCACTAACATGACCGTTACTTTCGTTAACATTACCACTACCTCGACTACTAACACCCAACTTTACGCCTGACTCTGTCATGGTTTTTACTAAATTTCCCATGGGAGTTGGCAAAATCTTTAATTTACCAATACCACGACTACCTTCCATGTAAATCTCAGTAATCATATGACTCACACGGTCCAAGTTAATTTTAAGATCACTAGGGTGATCTAACTCTCCCAACACGCCACCATGCTCTCGTATCTGTTCGTTAAGTGTCTTAACAGCTTTGGCAATTTCATGTGCTGGATAAATTCTCTGATTGGCATTTCTGACATCACCTTCAATAAAGATGCCCTTCATGTACAAATTTTTACCACCCTGAGCTTCGTCCACAGACTCCAATGTAACACTGGCGGTAGTGGGATTCATGTATTCATATAGTGGTGTTTTATTCATTTATCTGAATCCTTTTACTCTTAAAGGCAGGGTGGTTTAATACCCTGCCTTTACAGTACGAAGTCATTGCGGAGTTGTTATTTCTTTGTGCGTGGTTTACGTGATTCTAGTACGCTGTCCTTGTTGGTTCCAGCTACTTCTTTAGATACGGGCTTTGGAGCTTGGCTCTTGAATGCAACCTTGCCAGCAGCTTTGGGATCATTTACACCCATGGGCTTGGCGCTGGGAGCAGTACGGCCTTTTTCAGTTCCGCCCTTAACGATGTTAGCAGTAGTACCGCCCATGTCGTTCTTTTTAGCCACAGTGCTGTGCTTGTTAACAGAACCTTCTTCACTAGTTACAGGCTTGGGGGCTTTTTCGGTGTATTCGCGAATAAAGGCTTCTTCAACTTCGCCTTCCTCTTCTTCGCCTTCCTCTTCGTCTTCGTCTTCTTCATCACTCATGTCTTCATCATCTTGTTTGCTCATGAGTTCACGAAATTGTTCTTCAAGTTCTGCCATTGCGTCTTCTAAGCTAACTACGCGGTCTTCCATGTCTCCGTCGTCGTCGCCCATGTCGTCGCCCATGTCGTCACCTTCGGGTTCCATGTCGTCGCCCATGTCGTCGCCCATGTCGTCGCCCATGTCGTCACCTTCGGGTTCCATGTCGTGATCCATGTCGTCACCTTCGGGTTCCATGTCAGCTTCCATAGTGAAATTGTCTACTTCTTCGGTTTCTACTTCATCAATAAATTCACCAACTCCTTCTTCCATTTCTTCTTCTTGTTCAAAAGATTCATAGATGTTGCGGCTCTTGGCTACAACAATTTCATGAAAAAGTTTGCGAGCATTGGTTTCATCACTGTTAATGATGTATTCAATTAGCTTTTCAAAATTACGTGACATAGTTTCTCCTTGCAATGATTCGTAATGGTATTTACAACAAACAGAAATAAACTAGTACTTTAAGCAGAAAAAACAGCATTTTCTGAATTAAGCAGTGGCTTTGGGCTTATACTGACGCTGAACGTCCGCCATTCTTTTTTCTTCTTCGTATTTGCGAACGTCATTCATCATTCTCAAACTGTTAATGTGAGCTAGGGTAAGACGAGTTTTACGAAGATCACTGATTTTTGGGATTGTATGATCCTGCTGTGCATCATTAAATCCTGGTACTGATTTGTCATAAATTTCTGCAAGTAACATAAAATTATTTATACCTCTGGCGTAGCGGCTTCACCACCTGCTGGGGCTTCAGCTGGTGCTGCTTCGGGTGCCGGAGCTTCAGCACCGGGTTCTGGTGACGTCAGTCCGGTGATATCAGATTCAATACCAGCGGGACTGATACCCACATTTCTGAGATTCACATCATCCTCTACTGAGTCTTCGGCTTTGAGATTTTCTTCACGCCATAGCTGGGTATTTTCCAGCATTTCCTCTTCGCTTAGGCCCAGATAACGCTTGAGCAAGAATCTCTTGCTCATGTAGGGCACAGCTTCCAGCTGACTAAAACTGGATATTTTCGCAGCATCCAGCTCTGATTGACGATACTTGGCGAAGTTTTGTGGTTCATTCATTTTCAGTTCAAACATAGTATTGTCTATGTTCAAACCACGCCACTTCATAAATGCCTTGAACTCAGTGTCCAGCGTGGCGCAGAGCAGAGCCTGCAACCTCTTACAATACTGATTGAACCGATGTTCCTGTATCAGTGCTGTGGCTACTTTGCCATCATTGTGTATGGCTGCACTATCTTCAGCACCAGTGGGCAAATAGCTGCTGGGGATGCGCAACCCTCTGAACAGCTTGTTGGTAAAGAACTTTAGGTCATCAATTTCGCCCAGGTTTTGTCCGCCTGGTAGTGTTTCCACTTTACTACCACGTCCTTCAGCAGTCTGTGGGAAGAAATAATCCTCGTTAATGCTCAATGGATTATATGTGCTGTCCATGAAGCTCTGTCCGCCGCTTTGTGTGGGAATTCTGCGCTGATGTATTTCGTTCTTAACACGTTCCACAAATGCCATGGCCATGTGTGCAGGCATGCTACCCACGTCGATATAAAACACACGACGTTCTGGGGCTCTCTGCACACGGTAAATCACAATGGAATCTTCCAGCAATTCCTTTTGTTTGTACACTTTAAAGATGTTTTCCAGAACACTCTGCCCAAAAGGCCAGTTACTATCCAGGCCTTCAGTCAAACTCAGATGTACTATGTGCTGAGCTTCAATAGCCACCTCTTTTATCCCGTGTGCAAAACGACTGTTAGTGGTGTAGGGGTTATTGGGCATGTTATATGCAGCAGCACCGTAACCACTGGTGTTGGGCATGGTGTGGTAGATGTTATCAGCAGTGACCTGAGTTACTGTTAGGTTTTCAAAGTTGGGATTGATGTTTCTTAGAATATACTGTTCAGGACGCTTGCCATCGCTTTCATTTACAATGATTTTAACCACATTGGTCATGTCTACCCAAAACATCTTGAAGGTTTCTGGATCACGCAAAAATACCTGATCACCGTACTTCAGAGTGTTTCTGAATATCTTGAACATGCGTTTGTCCAGTTCATTAAGAGAACACCAAGCACTCAGCTGTTTTTTAATAATGCTGACTTCAGTTTCAGTGGGTTTGTCTTTGAAGAACAAATCAAATGGTGTATTGTTCTGTTCGTTTTTTTGAGTACAGAATTCACTAATGATGTCCAGAGCACTATTTACTTCGCTGTCAATGTCCATGGCTTCATATTGGTTATAGCGTTCCAGACGATTAGGGTGTCCCATGTAAACTTCAGGCAATAGACTGCCGTAGTTTTGAAACTTGAAGTTATTCTGAGCACCAACACTAGCACCATTGATCGGGCTCAACACTCCACCAGATGCTGCTTTGAAATATTTCTTCCAAGACATTTATTATTTTTCCTATGTGTTATTTATGCCAAATCCATGTGCTCTGACCGCAATCCCAAATTCGATCATATTTTAGTTGCTGCATGATTTGCCATTCGGTTAAATTTTCACTGTTTTCGACGAGAGGTGCAATTTGTTTGCGCTGAAATTGCATCCTGTTCAAACGTTGTTTATAGTCTGTGTACCAATAACCCGTTTGTGTAGACTGATATTTAAATCCCAGTTTATCATATACTTGACCAGTTCCCCAACTGTGATCACAATAACTTATTACACTAGTTGGGTTGATTTGCTTTACAAAAAACGCAAACATGCGACCAGCAGCACCAGGCACTGAACCTGCTGTAGCCAATCTAATCAATTCCCATTCGTATTTTTTAGAAAATCTGGGTTTTCTAAAACTCATTGCAGCTACTAATTGATTTTGACATTTTAATCCCACGTGATATCTTGCACCTGCTGATCCCTGTATGTGGTGTTGATCAAAAAAATCTGCCGACGCTTCGGGCGTCATCCATTCAACTGTGCATTTCCTGGCTGAAACTGTAGATTGAGATGCCTTTAACAAATAAGTTAATCTCTGTTTACACTGGTCTTTTTTGAAATTCCATTGATCTTCCCAAATTGTGATCAAATTAATTCCTAGTTTAGTACACTGTTGATATTTGTTTGTGTGATATTCTTTTGTTCGCTGTCCAGCAATCTCACTGTGCCAATACAGTCCTGAACATTCAATAGCCAATTGTTTTTGTGGAATATAGATATCAAGCTCTTTACCTAGTAGTACTGATCGATCACTACAAACAAATTCAGAAGTAATTGATTGAACAAACGCTCTGACTTCAATTTCAAACTGTGACAGTTGTGGCTTAACAAATAAGGATTCAGCTGAATATTTTTTGCTGTACAAATACACTGTATGAGGATGAATATTCATCTGAGAACTCATTTGTTCTCTGGTATGTGTTTTTGCATACTCGCAAAACTTTTCAGCATTATCAAGTATATCCAGCACAGCCGGGTCCATACCAATTCGACTGGGGGCTGACACTGAATAATGTGTTTCAATTGTGTGTTTTGCTTTTTGGATCGATGCAGCTTTTTCTTCTGCAGAACGTAAACTCTGAGTTGCAATTGATTTTGCTAGAATATCAGCATTTTGTAACGGCCTGTTCACACCATATTTTTGTTGATTAGTTTGCTGTTGTTTGAGCAAGCATTGATCTGTCTTCATGTGATGATCGATGCCGTACTTTTTTATAGTAGTTGCTTTGCGTTTTTGTTGTTGATGCTGTTTTTGTTCAGCTGTGCGCAATTGATGAGAACTCAACAACTTTTCTTTAATTTTGGGGTTCTGAACCGGATAATCTACCCCATACTTTTGTTGATTGGTTTGTTTTCTTTTTTGCTTTACACCAGGCACTGCGTTCACAGTGTCAACACCGTATTTTTCTCTGAGAGTAATTTTTTGATTTTGCATGCGTAACTTGCCTACACATGCACACTTATTACCCAGAACGCATCCTGCTCGATAACCCAGTTCCCAAGTATTAAATTGACGTTTGTTGCCTTGTTCACATACTGGTGGTTCACCGTTGATCAATATCCACAATCTTTCACTTAGATTTTTTGGATCATATTTGTCTGTTGTTTGAGTTAGCTGCGCTAGCAAATTAGGCTGCTTTGATAATACAACAAAAAATCCTTTGGAGCTTTTGCCTTCAATTAATTGAGTAATTTGATCACGCAACTTGGTCATACTTGTATTTATACAGCAGTATTCGTTTCAGTTAATTTAACTATATTATAGTGTACCGCCGTTTACTGGACTAAGTTGACCACCAGCGTTTGCTGTTCTGAAGTATTTTTTCCAAGACATTCTTTTTTCCTATTCAGTATTTATTATCAAACGTTTTGTGCGATGGTATTCAGTAACTTGTTGGATCTATTTTGAAGATCAATCATTTCTTTAAGTGCTGACATCATGCCTACATTGTCGAAACTATTTTCAATTCTTGGAACATTGGCAATTGGTTCCTGTTTAACTATTTTTGATTCTTTAGTCTGCTCAATTAATGTATTGATTGCCTTTTGAATGGATCCGTCAGTTAAATTCGAAGGATTTAAGGGCACAACCATTTCTTTTCCATGCATCATGACTGGGTAACCAGACATGGGTCCAGAAAATACACCGCCCATTTTTGCCTGTGGTGGTACTTCAACGTGAAAATGTGGACCTGTACTTCTTGCACTTGGGTTATGATACTCATCAAGGATTCCAACCCCACCCATGCTTTTAAGTTTTTCAATAATTTTCTTTGCCTCTTCTTTTGACGGAGTTTCTTTCAAGACAAAATCCATAGCCAAACCTTTGTCATGCGAAGATCCAGATCCTTGGTGATAGTTATCGTTAAGGCTGCTAATATAGTTAAAGTTTGGTATTTCTGTTTGAATTTTTTTCGCTAACTCTATCAGTCTGGTATCTAATTCTTTGTTTTCCGCATGCACATCCCTACTGGTATCAGGATTCAATTTTAATCCCGAGTCTCTTAATTCCTGTGCTGATTTTCTCACTAACGTTGATGATTTAGGAGTTTCGCCCATAGGCGACGGTTTTCTGCTTTGATTGCCATCTTTGGTTTCAGGTCGACGTGTTTTATCAGTGCGGCTTGTATCTTCTCCGTTTTCTTTTTCTCTCTCTGCTTTGTTCTCTGCTAGTTTTTCACGTCTTGCAGTGAGTTTATCAACGTCCAATCCAAAAAATCTGCCAACTCTTTGCCCAAAAGCCAGTATTATATCTTCAAATGATTCAATTACGGTTTTAAACTTATCGCTCACATATTTCAGCGTCTTGTCTTTGAAATCTGTAAATTGTTTTCCTATCTCAGAGAATACGTTGCTGAATTTTTTACCATCAATTAAGAAATCCTTTATCCACTTAGCACCAGTATTGAGTATTTTTATTAATCCCACCACCACTGTGCCTAGTAGAAAAAATACTGTTGAAACCAGAGTAAACGTTGTGATCAATGGCTCTATAGCTATAAAAATACCAACTAATATACCCATCCAATTATTTTTCAAAAATTTAGCAACAGACTTCAATGCTGGTACTAATACAGTGTTGATAATACTGCTGGGATCTTTGAGTGACTTGGTTAGACTCTTGACTCCTTCTGCAATAAATTTTGTAAAATCAAGTAACATGGGTTTGAATGCGTCAAACAATGGGAATATAATTCCATCAAAAATAGCTGTTCGCATATCCTGCATGTTTGTCTCAAAACTTCTCAGGGATTCAGTTTCAGCATTGCGTAATTTCTGTTCTTCACGTGTTTTAGCAACAACAGCCTCAGCAGCCGCACGGTTTAAAGTGCCGTCTCTGTTTAGCTGAGCCTTAGTTAGAGTCGCCATTGTATTAGTTTGTGAGCTAAATGCTGTATTAACCCCAGCTGACGTCGCAGCAATCACTGTACCAAATTGTCTCATTGTCTTTAAGGCATTTTCTTGGGAGTCTAGAAATTTAGGATCAGCTTGTTTGGTAAGTCGATCCTCGGCTGCCTCGCGAATTTTTTCGTTCGTATCTGCTAATCCTTCAACACTAACAGACCCATCCTCGATTCCTTTAATAAATTTCAGAAGATCTTTGTTTCCTGTTCCTAACGTTGCTGCATAATTTCTCTGAGCTTCGGTTACTGGCGGCATCCCAAGCAACATTAATCTAATCTGTTCAGCAGCATCTTCTCCTTGGGTTTCTCTTGCACGGACCATCATGGCGTTAATTGCAGTTTGCTGTTCAGTTGATAGCTTTGCCATTTTCATTCTGAAGGCAGCATCTTGAGCAACTTTTGCCTGCTCGTCCATCATAGCCTTGCGATTTTTACCAGTGAGTTTGGCTATTGCGTCCATTTCTGTCATCAGAAATTTACTGGAACCAGCTAACTCCATATCGCTTTGACCTCGTGCTTTTGCGCCGGCACTCAGAATACCCATTGCAATTGGCAATGTTTCATTAATTTCTTCAGTGGTATAGCCCAGCTGTCTGAGATCTTTTCTAACCAAGTTACTCACTTGTGCAAATTTCAGAGCACCCTGAGTAGCTGTCCCAAATAATGTCAGATGTTGAGTATTATTTGATACTGTGGCAGCAAACTGATCCATGGTTTGTCCAGCAGTGTATGCTGCTTGACGCATCAACATAATACTATTATTAAATGCGGCACCGTTTGCGCTGGTTTTATCCAGTGCATCCACGTAGCCATCCAGTGTTTTTACAACAGTATTCAAAATTCCAGTAAAAATGCTCAACACGCCGCCCACTATGGGCAACTGACTGATTGAATTATGCAGTGCATCAGTGAAATCACTCAGACGATTTCCACCAACAAATAAAAATTTGGCAAATTCAGCACCCGCAACCACTATGTCTGCAAATATATCAACAGCTATTTCAATTAAAGCAGCATACACGTTGGCTTTAGATGCCATTCCTGCTATGCCCTTTGTCCCCATTCCGGCTGCTGCTGCGAATCCCTGGCCTGATTTGCCCATCATGCCAGCAGCCTGCGCAAACATACCAGACAAGTTACCAGACATACCACTTGCACTAGCAAAAGACCCAATCAAAGAAGTTATTTGGCCGCTCATTCCAGTCATGCTGTTGGCAACACTGGACCCAGCAGAAGTGATATGTTGAGATGAATCCCCCAGTGAGTTTAGATTGTTGATCGTAGATGTTAAATTGCTGTCTAAATTACCAAATCGTTTATCCAATTTTTTTACATTTTTGGAGAACATATCCACAGAGTCAGCACTCTCCTCTGTGGTATCTACCAAATCTTCCAATTTATCATTGAGATCTGTTGTATTTTTTGTTAGGTCCTGTACCTTTTTATCAAAATCGTCTGTGGAGTTTTTTAGATTTTTCAGAGAGTTAATAACATCTTTTGCGCTCTGTTCTAGATCTTTGAGTGATTTTTCAGTAGCAGGATCTAACCCAAAAGCTACATTATCAATTGTACCTTCAAGGGTCAACCCATCCAAGTTAGTTCCTGACGCTGTGATTTTTACTTTAGCCACTTTTTAATCCTTGTTTTTGCCATATATAAATACCAAAGGCTTCAGTTTATTTATTGGCAAAAAATCATATGAACAATCAAAATCCACTACAAAATTTTTTTAGAAAACCCAAATTCAGCATAATGTTACCCAGTCGAGGACGATGGTATCCCACTAACACACTAAAGAGCCCGGATGGATCGGTGGAAGTCTATAGTATGACTGCTGCTGATGAAACCAAGTTTAAAACCAATGAAGTCCTGATGAGTAGTCAAGCCACTTACGATCTGATTCGTAGTTGTGTTCCATCCATAGTGGACCCCGAAAATATACCCATCGTGGATCTGGACGCAATCTTATTGAGCATTCGCAGAGCCAGTTACGACGAGAACATCACACTAAAAGTACCTATCCCCAACACCAGTTTGACAGACCAATTAGATCTAAACATAGCTGAGTTAGTGGAAGGTATTCCCAACTCATCCGTGTTATGGGACGAAGAGCTGGAAATCAAAGAAGGAGAAAACTCTGTGATTTTTCAGTTAGCCCCCTTGACCTTAAAAACGTTGTTCAATACCACACGTCATATCATGCGTCAGCAACAGCGTGCTGAAAGTACCCTAAACAATGTCATTGAGCCTGATGAGAAGATATCCGAAATCAGTCAACAATTAAAAACACTGGCTGATTTTGCTGTTTCCAACGTTGCTGATTCCATTAAAAAAATCAGCACCAACACTGGTTATGAAACTTCTAAAACACAAGAAATAAGAGATGTTCTTTCCAAATTGGATTTGGAGTATTTCCGTGCTATAAAAGCCCATCTGGAACAACAGAAGAAAATTACCGGTCTTCAACCAGTAATCAGAACCACCACTCCTGAACAACAAGCCCTGGGTGCTCCGGCAACTTTTCAAGCAGAAATTTCATTTACTCTCAGTAATTTCTTTGTATAATATGAATCCACTCAAAGCACATTTCCGTCAACCCGAGCTTTATATCAGTTTGCCCAGTCAGGGCAGATACTGGCCCGAGGGTAGTGTCAGAATTCCAGTCAATGGTGAATTGCCAGTGTATAGTATGACTGCTGCCGATGAGATACTGATGCTCACGCCAGATGCTCTGATTAATGGCAGCGCCATTGTGAATTTGATTCAAAACTGCATTCCTAACATACAAGATGCTTGGAAAACTCCCAGTATTGATTTGGAATCTCTGCTTATAGCCATCAGAATTGCCAGCAATGGTGCAGAAATGCAGATAGAAAGTACCTGCCCCAAATGTGAAAACACCAGTGATTACCAAATAGACCTCAGATATCTTCTGGATCAGTTCAATCCCAGTATATGGCATAATCCGTTAAGGATAAATGGGTTAGTCGTGACTTTCTGTCCTTTGAGTTTTTATGATCACAACAATTTCAATAATCAGATATTCCAATGCAAGAAAAAACTATCTCAAGCGAGTCTGATAGAAGATCCAGATCAGAAAGAACATCTAGCAAACGAAATCATTTCTGAATTCAATAACATTGAATTGAAATTTTTAATAGCCAATATCCATTCTGTGCAAACACAAACAGATACTGTTTTCAATCCAGAATACATATCTGAATTTGTCTATAACTGTGATAAGAGATCATATAATCAGATAAAATTACACATTGAGCAGTTAAAAACAGCCACTAAGTGTAGAAATCTAAATCTAACTTGCGACCATTGCGGTCATGACTACAATTCAGAAATTAGTCTGGATTACGCAAGTTTTTTCGAATAAAGCTGCTTCGTTGTGATTCTGACCAAGCAGTGGAACAACTGCTGGAGGGCATGGAGCGGCAGATAAGTTCACTCAAAGAGGATCTGCTCAAGAGCATCTGGTACATGAGAGGTTCAGTGAGCTATGCCGACATCATGCAGATGACAGACAAAGAACGAGCAATCATTGGAAAAATAATCAAAGAAAATCTGGAAACCACAAAAAAGACTCAGATGCCTTTCTTCTGATTTCCAGTCACAGTATGCTGCACAGCATCTGGGCAGTTAGGAGATGTGCTACGCACATCTGTTATTTCGCTTGCTTCGCAAGCTCATAACGTTTTTTAAATCTACAGTTCTTTACGTTGATGAACTTTCTTTAGCTGAATACTCTTCATAGATCCTGCCATATTTCGCCCGTCCGCGGGGCGAAATAATAGATGTGGGTAAACCCTTCATGAGTCCACAGCCAATCAATAACAGAAGTATTAGCGGAGGCGGTTGACCGGTACCCCCAATCTTCTTATTCGGCAACGACGCTAACATTATGATCTCTGGAGTACACACAAAATGACCAGCCTCGGTGAGGACGGTTAGCGGTTGCGTCAACGGGACGATGCTTCAGCGGTATTGACGGCGCCAAAGCAACTTATCAGTGGTTGTATCTTTTTCACAGAGCCACTATCGTTTAACTTAAAAAGTCTATTTTTGTAACACGCAAGATCCGACGACCAATTTTTCAGGCAATCTCAATGCGAGTCGAGCAGCCTCGACCAAACAGCGTTACTATATAACCGGAGTTATTTTGAGATGGTCTCTGAAAGTTCCCTGATAGATTGTTTATTGATTTCGAAGAATGTTTTTAGATCTGAAAAAAACCAAGTTCCATGATGTTGTGATTTGTAATGAGTTCCATGAGGAGGTAAAGTGAGTTTTTCTTGTGCCGGGGTGGCTATGAATGTTCCATGATGTGTAATTTTGATGAACAGTACTGTGAGATCACCCTCATCAGCTACCCCCACAGACTGTTCAATCCAATTTTCCAATAGTTTATTAGTGGTTCCTGAAAGTAATTGATGAAATCCAAAAGATTTATAACTTTTACACTCGATATTTAGTCGGTCAAAGCTGGGCCCAGGTATAATATCGCCTTTGAAAGTTCTGATCTGCCCTTCGCTCAGTATCTGTTTTCTGTGAGAGTTTGCTCCGCCTATGTAAGAGCATTTTAATTATTAATCTGTAGGCTTAAATTTACAATTTTCGAAATGATATCTTTTCATGTTAGCAGCACCACCTGTTTTTTTACAATATACACATGTTGCTGTTTTTTTCTTATGCCCTTTAGAAGCTTGACTTAGTTTTTCTCCAAAACCATCAGGCTTTGGTTTTCCTTTGGAGCTTTTGCTTATGTTTTGCTTCCAAGCATCAATCTCCTCTTCGGTCATCTTGTAAAAACAAGGTTTGTTAAACATTCCATTTTTTTCCCCACGGTGAATTCTGCGCTTGTCATTTTTCCATTTTAATTTAGTTTCTTCAGTATGTTTCTTTCCAAACATTCCGTTTTCGTTACCGCGTTTTGGACATTTTTCACGCAAAATTTTTTTAATTTGAATGGATTTCTCTTCTCCAAAAAGTCCTTCATATTTTTTATTTTTATTATATGGTTCTTTTCCGTATTGAGGATTGTTTTTTCCTCTAGAATACATATTTAAAAAAGTTTCTCGTTCTTCATCATTCATTAGTCTATGAAGATAATGACTTTCACCTGAATAATACAGTTCATTTAATTTTTTCATCTCATCACTAGATAATAGGGCTCTCCAGTGAGGGTTATTTTTATATCTCTCAGTTAAACTATTACTTATTTTTAAGCGAGTTTCTTCCGAGTGTTCTTCTGGTGGTATAAACTTTATGGCACCAATATGGCGATTGAAGTATTTTGGAGTCGACTGATTGGGCAATTTTGCTCTCAACACGTCTTCAAAAATTTGTTTTCTGACCTCTTCATAAACTAACGAGCCTCTTGTTTTATGTAAGGATTCAATATAAAACAGATAATTTTCTTTTCCTTTACTAGAAATACATTGATTTAATAATTCAGATGAACCAGTGTACGATTTCCAATCAGATTCTTTTTTAATCCTTTTTTTATTCTTCTTACCTTTTACTGTTTTTCTTAAATACTGATGAAATTGCTTTTTGCCTATGTATTCTTTACCTGTATCACATTCAACTATGCGGTAGATAAATCCAAACCATTCATCAATATTAAACTCTTCAGGAAAAATCCAATGTCCGATGTCCATAAAAGCTCCTCATTTTATTTATGTAAATGAGTAGCTTTTATTGGTTTAAAACCCTTTCCCAGCTATTTCCCTTTTGTTTTTGCGGATTTGGCATCACTCATAGTTATGCCGTCTCCTGCAAGTACTGGGTGAAACCATTTTCTTTAATCACCTTGAGTACGTTATTAACTCTGCTGGCCAATTCGTCTTTGTGACTGATTAACCAAACACTGCGATGACGTTCGCGAGTCATGTGTTTGAGAACAGCCATAGCGTTTTCTACTCCAGCAGCGTCCATACCATTATCGATCATCTCGTCAATGAACAATAGATTAATGGGCTGATATAAACTTTCCCAAACATCTCTGAAACTCCAGCTCAAACACAATATTAAACGGGTACTTTCGCCGCGTGAGAGATTCCCCACATCTAGATCTCTACCCAATTCTTCAATTTTTACACTGAGATCGCTCTGGAAAACCACACGATGCGGTAACCCCATTTTGTACAGATAGTAACTGAGTCTCTGATTCAGATAGTTGAGGTTTTGTTCAATGATTCTTTTTCTAATAAAACTGTCTTTGTTAGTGAGCAGTTTCAACAGAAATTCCTCGTGATCCTGAACTTTTTTCAGCTGATTGATGAGATCATAGTTGATCTCCTCCAGTGCATGGGTAGTCATTTCAACAATCTGTTCCTGGTAAGGATCAGTCTGAGTTCGTTGTGCTTCCAATTGAGAATATAATGCCTGAAGATTGCTGCGATGTTCCACAGCATTTTCCACTGAATCATAGATGGTCTTGACTGGTTTATCCATGACACAGAGATTGCGCTGATCGTCAGAACATTTGGTTACTTCCAGCTGTAACTGATTTAACACCGATTGAGTTTCAGTCACTTGTAACTGTTTTGCAGCCAACTGTTTGTCCAGATCCGGAACTGGCTGTCCACAAGTGTAACAACGATTTTCACTTAAACTAATCAGTTCAGCCTGTAATCTTTCCAGTGTTTTTTGCTCACGTTTTAGAGCTAGACTTTTTTGCTGACACAACTGTTCCAGATGCTGACGTTGTTGTGTTAACTGCTGATATTGTTTCCAGCTTTCGTGTAAAGCAATTTCAGCTTCAATATCCACACTGCTCAGTTGTTCAATAGCTGATTCAGTGATTGCGATATCGGATTTTTTACGTTCCTGCCAGGTTTGTTGACGCTTTAACAGGTTAGAGATCTGCTCCTGTATACGCTTGTTGGCATTAGTGACTGCTTGAATTCTTTGTTCTTCCTGGGTGATTAGGTCTCGGGTGGCTTTCATTTGCTCACGAAGACGATCAGCTTTTTCACTTAGCAAAGTGATTCCCAAGAGCTGCTCAATGATGGTTCTCTGTTCATTGGCTTTTAACGCCAAGAACGGATTAGTATAAGTGTTGAGAGCCACCACATGCTGAAACATGTCGTGTGTCATTCCCAGCAATTGATCAATGGCATTTTGTGTTTCACGACTATCACCCTGTGCTTCATCTGCTGCCTGCTGTTCCTCATTGTTGATGAAGAACTTGAATACATTGGGTTTTCTGCCTCGTTCAACACGATATGCCTGGCCTTGAATTTCAAAATCCACTGTGACCAGCAGATTTTTTCCATTGGTTTTGTTGATGAGATTTTCTTTTTTGATGTTAGAGAGTGCTTGACCATATAAAGCATAACTCAGTGCGTTTAAAACGGCTGTTTTCCCTGTACCATTCCTTGAACCACCATCTTCGCCACCCAAGTCAATATTTTCACCCAGGACCAATGTGAGGTCCTGGGTGTCAAATTTCACTGCTTGTGTATTCTGACCCACACTGAGGAAATTTTTAACTGTGATATTCTTAATCTTAAACATGTTATAAGTTACGGTATATATCCATCAGCAGATTGTTGTCATAAAATTCACTGTTGATATTAACAATTTGTGCATTTACAATCTGATCCACGCTCTCAAACTTCAGATCCGGCGCTGCGGTGTCTTCAGTGTGAGCATTGTCTTTTTGACTTATCAAACTAATTTCTCTGAGTTGATAAGTTTCGCAAAAAGTTTCTTTCACAAAGCTGGCTTCTTCGTAAGAGATATCCACGTCCAGGCGAATCCTCACATAGCTGTTGGGCAATAGATAACGTTCTGGTTCCTGGATTACATCACTGATATTGAATACACGATAACGTGGAGCTCCGGGCCAAGCATAGTAAGTGGGTTCTGATCCCCACTCCAGTATCATGCAACCACGGTCGTCATCGCCAGCATCACTGAAGTTGTGAGGGAAACAGTTACCCATGTAGGTAATGTTTCCCTGGCTTTGACGTTTGTGGAAATGTCCAGTAAATACCTGCCCAATACGCTGAAAATCGTCGGCTTTTAATTCGCCCAGATCCGGCATCTGTACCATGGCATTCATGAGAAAGTTGGGTAATTCCAGATGCCCAAACAGATACTGACCTTGTTGTTTTTGTATCTTTTTGTAATCTTCACCCACTAACCAGGGGGCAAATACACAATCACCTTCAGTGTAGAAGTCGTTAATAATCTCTAGTCGAGATATATTACGAGCCCAGCTAACACTGTATAAGTCACGACGATCACGGTAAAACAAATCGTGATTGCCGGGTATCATGATGGTTCTGGGAAAAGTTTTACTTACCAACTCCAAACATTCCAGACTGTAATTCAGAGTCTGTACATTAATGGTGTTGCGATTGTTGTGAAAATCTCCCAAAAACAAACAGATATCGCAACCATGCTGCCGTCCTAAGTCGCACATCCACTGAACAAAATTCAAACAATCCTGATTGTGTTGCAACCCATTGCTTTTGTATCCCAGGTGAATATCAGTAAACGCCATGGCTTTTTTGAATAAATTGGGCATAGTTAATTATATTTTAATAACTCCAGTAAGTCTACTAAAAAGGTTTAAAACCGGTATAAAACGCTGCTGCTATAAGTGCGCTACAGGGTATAGTAATAACCCAGGCCATCACTATGCGACGAGCAGTTTTCCACTTCACATTGGGTTCTGTTTCGCTCGCACCCACGCCCAAAATACCACCAGTAATAGTATGAGTAGTACTGACGGGAATGCCCATGCTACTAGCAATAAACAACATAATACTACCACCAGATTCCGCACAAAATCCTCCTCTGCTGTCCAGCTTGGTTAACTTAAATCCCAGTGTGTCAACGATTCTCCAACCACCAGCCAATGTGCCCAATCCGATGGCCAAAAAGCTGGCCAGTATTACCCAGTAGGGTATAACATCAGTGGCTTTGAGCTGGCCGCCAGCCACCAATATCAGGAAAATAATTCCAGCAGTTTTTTGTGCATCATTGGCACCGTGACCCATGCTATAACATGCACTGCTGGCTAACTGGGCCCACCGAAACTTCTGATCCAGCGTTTTATTGGTTGTGGGCCAGATAGCTCTGGCTGCTGTATTGATACCCGCACCCAGCATAAATCCAATCACTGGGCTCAGCACAATAAAAGAACCAATCTTCACGATGTTATCCCAAATCAGTGGGTCTGTACCGGTTTTGCACACAGTTGCTCCGATGAGTCCACCAATCAGTGCGTGACTGCTGCTGGTAGGCAATCCATAATACCAAGTGATCATGTTCCAGGCAATAGCACCCATTAGACATCCAAAAATCACATTGAGGTCAACCACGCTGGGTTGAACAATGCCTTTGCCGATGGTGGCAGCCACGTGATTGCCAATAAAAAACACCGAGACAAAGTTAAAGACAGCAGCCATGGCCACTGCCTTTCTGGTGCTCAATGCTCCTGTGGCCACCACTGTGGCTATGCTGTTGGCTGCGTCATGAAAACCATTGGTGAAATCAAAAACCAATGCTATAAAAATTAAAAATAAAATACTGACTAATACTGGGTCCACGTTAAAACTCCTGACTGTTTGACCACTTCATCTGACGACTGAAACTGGGCGTTAGTCCATGTTGCTCCAGCAGGTCGTCACGCAGGTCCTGGTTGCGTTTTTCTATATTTAGGATGCGAGTAAAACTGTTGGTCAAAGTGGCAGTAAAATAACTGAAAGGATTGGAGCTTTTGCTCTCATCAAATTGCAATCCGATTTGGCTTAACTGTACCAATGCTGCGCCACGCATCTCTTCGTTGTAAGTATACCCACGCCAGTTACTGCGAGTGGCATAACGTTCACATAACTTCAGGAACATCAGTGCCAAATTCTCAGTCATCTGACCATGCGTTTTACTAAAGCTGCCAGTGTCTAGGTCACCCGCCCAGTGACTTTTACCCACGCACCGCACACTGTGGTCTGTGTTGATTCTGTAATGTTGAAAAGGCGGAAAATTCACACGGATATGTGTGGGGTCTGGTGCTGTCATTATGAGCTTTTCGATGTCTTCTTCGGGTTCCTCTACTTCAGGTTCAATTTCCTCCAGAAATTTCTGTGCTTTGCTTTTTTTCTGTGCCTTGGGTGGTTTGGGTGGAGCCAGTGGAATATGATCCCAGGTCATGATTCGGAACACCAGGTCACTCACTGGTATGCACAATGGGTCTGCTTCTTCACCGGTCTCTCGGCGTATTCGCTCAGCACGATTAGTCTGTGCAGCCAGGATGTTCTGATGTATGTCAGTGACTTTGTGTAAGATAACATCAAACTGATGATCATTGACTGGATCCTGAAAACTGCAATAACTATTTTTGCTAAGATGAATTTCCTTCATCATGTCGCGGTTGTTTAGGTAATTGGTTCTGCTCATATCTAGATATATACATATATTTTAGCATGGATAAATAACTTAGTAAAGGAAATAATATGCCACAAAATCCCACAGTTGAAGAATACTATAGTCAGATAGCTAATCAAGGCGGTGGTGCAACTCAGGATTATACTGGCACTCAACCATCCACTCCTGCTGTGAATGAAAATCTTAGTAACTTGCCTACATTTTCAGTTACGAAAACTGAAAATCTACCCAAGGAAACTACTCTAAGTGGTGTTTTTCCTCCTGCTACTGAAACAACATTTAGAAGATTCCCAAGTCCGGCTCGGGAACCAATTGCTACTGTACCATCTGAGGTACCAACAACGTTAAATACTCCCCCTGAGGCTCCTGATACTCAAGTAGAACAGCCTCTACCAGTAATAGGATCTGTTACTGGTACGGCCAAGTCTACACATAAAGTTAAAATTTCGTTACCACTTAAGGCTAAGAATTTTTACAATGACACGAGTAATCAGTTATTACTTCCGCTAAAGAACACCGAGGGGTTTTTATTTCCTATTCAGCCAGCAATTACCACAGGCTTTGATGCAAAGTATCAAGATCTTTCTCCCACTCATAGCAATTTTCCCTATCAGATGTATCAGAACAGTAGCATGAAATCTATTAGTTTAACTGGGGATTTCGTAATTAGAAACCAATATGATGCACAGTATGTGACTGCTGGTATACACTTTTTGAGATCACTTACCAGAATGTTCAATTATCGTGACGGAATATATGCTGGTGCGCCACCTCAGGTTGTTAGACTACATGGGTTAGGGTTCACTGCTTTTGATAATATCCCCTGCGTGCTCACAGACGTAACTATTAACTTTCCAGATAATGTGGATTATATAACTTTTCAAATTAATAAAAAATCTTCAGAGTTTGGATCTGAAACAGCCAGGATGCCAATTAATTTAACTATACAAGTTTCATTAACTCCAGTTTTTAGTCGAGATTTTATCACCAACATTTACAGTACCACATCATTTAGTACTGGGGCGGTGAGATTGATGGGACAACGGGAAGAAAGACAAAAAAACTTGGCTAAATCGTCTGCTGAGGAAACCAATTCAGTACCCAATACCAATGCTATAGGGGTGGATAAACAAAAACAGAATATTTCCAATGCCGTTAAAGGCATCGGCCAAAATACCCAATCAACATTGTTGCCCAAAATAACTGGTTCACCCAGCACTGGGTTGGCTAAATTAAATACGAAATCTCCTGGTTTTCTACCAAATGTGGGTCCAAATATTGGCGTAACAGGATTAAATTCTGTAACCAATCAACCGTTGTCTAAACTAATCAGTGTTCCAGGACAACAACCTGGAATAGCCAAAGCATTGGGTAAAGGAGTTAATGTTGTAGGTAGATAAATCTATTTGAGTTTGAGAATGACATATGAAATATTCTAAATTTAGTCCCTATTATGAAACTCCCAATGATGCATCTGGAAAATACATGGGTCAGTTGGTAAGCAGAAATGTACCAGCTTCTGTGAACGATCTAACTTATGAAATTTCTTCAAAATATAACCAAAGACCTGACTTACTAGCGTATGATCTTTACGGTAAAAGTGAACTGTGGTGGGTATTTGCAGAAAGAAATCCCAATACATTAATTGACCCAGTGGGTGATTTTCGCAGCGGTGTAATTATTAGTATTCCTGATAAGAAAACTTTATTCAGTTCGATAGGAATTTAATATGCCTACCAATGTATCTAACAACAATAAATTTCCAGGCACAACCAGAACTCAACCCACTGCTGCAGAAACTGCTATTTCTGACAACAAAGCTAAAGTTCAATCACCTAATGACAAACCAAAACCTCAGCAAAACAAATCTCAGGTCGCTGGCACTGACACATCCAAAACAGTCTCAGAAGATCGTTCCACACCATCGGTGCAGGAAACTGTTGAAAAATCTGATAGTGGTGTTGAAAAATCTGGATCTTCAAAAAATACAAAAAAAATTAGACCCAATGCATTGAGTAGTTTGGCTAGTTACAATTACATAATAGAGTTACAAGCTACTGATTTTACTGGTTTTAGTCGGTTACAGCAACAAGAGACTTATATTCCGGATGATTGGGTTACGATTATCAGTACTGCTGGCGGACTTAATGGGGCCAGAGTGTTGCGTGATCCCAAAGCAGATAAAAAATGGTTCACCAAAGAGTATTATCTAGATGATTTGGAGTTTGAAAGCATCGTGGGTATCAACAGCATTGCTAGAGCAACGGCTGATGTTAAAGTATCGTTCACTATAACTGAACCTTATGGTATCAATCTTGTACAAGAGCTATGGGAGTTTAACACAGAATCCCTAAAGCAACAAAACTGGACTGAAACGTGTTATATGTTGAAAATTAATTTTAAGGGATATCAAGATGACGGTTCTTTGACAACCTTGGAATTTACCAAATATATTCCCATCAGGATAGTGAATTTAGAAATCAAATTAACATCATCTGGCAGCGTGTATACTGTGAATGCTGTGCCATTTAACAGTCAAGGAACAGATAAACGTTATGGAGTTTTGTCTAAAGGAATTCAGTGTGAAGGAAAAACAATTTATGATGTTTTACTAGGAGTCGACGGTGCTATAGATTTGGAAGTTTCACCTGAAAACTATTATAGAGTTACTCAAGTTAAACCTTTGACACTCATAGAAAATCCCCCAAATTTGAAGTGGGCTTTGAATAAAGAGGCTAGAATAGAAGCTGATAAAAATAAAGCCACCGCAAAAACTTCTGTTTTCCCCACTGAATACGATTTTGATTTCATCAATGATCTGGGATTTGCGATAGGCGAATCGGCGTTGATTAGGCCAGAAGAAAATGATGTCAAAGATACCAGTATGAACTTGCCCAAGAACAGCCAGGAAGCTCAAATGCTTAAGAATTTGGCTAGCTATCAATTACTGGGCAAAAGATCTGAATCGGGTATCAAGATCAACATAGATAATCAAAAAGTAAACTTTAACGCAGGTCCAATTACTGAAATTCTTTCACAATTAATTATTAACAGCAGTTATGTAACGGATCAAATTCGTGAATTTAGAAAAAATTACCAAGATGCAATGGAAGAAACCAATCCTGAGGCAAGAAAAAACAAATTGGAATTATTGAGAAAACCGTTCAATTGGTTTAGAATTGTGCCTAAGATTTACCCAATTGGTAAATATGATCAATCCAGTAACCTGGATCAAAAAAGAATAGTCTTTCAGATAGTGGGATATGAAATACAAAATCCCAAGGGTGTTGGTGGTCAACTAGTACCAGCTGCCAAACAATCTGATATTGAAAAGTTGGTAGTTAAAGAATATTACTACTTTTTTACTGGCAAGAATACTGAAATCATCAACATGGATATTTCATTAAATACCAGTTATTTTACCTATAGACCTAGAAATTCTCAAATAAATGCACAAGCAACTGGGAAAAAACCAACAGAATCCATTCAAAATAACACCGGTACCAATATTAATACCAACGAAACGGTCGCTGTTAAAGATCCGTTAAATGCAGCCAAAACTACTGTGCCCACTGCTAAGACAGAAAGAGCCAGTTCAGGTATGGGAACGGCTACAGCTGACAGAAATGTAGCTGGAGAAGTCGCCAGTGCCTTGTACAGCAATGTTGATCAACTTTCTGTTAACTTGGAAATCGTGGGAGATCCGGATCTGATTAAACAAGATGGTGTATTTAGAACAGCAGTAACAGATGATGAGACTATACCTATAACATTTGATAATCAGGAAAGATATGTCCAATTGGTCTTTGCAAATCCCAAAGACATTGACGATGAAACTGGGACAATAGAAAAAATAGGTGAAGAACAGCGAAATGTGGGATTTAGTGGGTTGTATAGAATATTGCAAATCAAAAGTAGGTTTAGCCAAGGTAAATTTGTTCAAGTGTTAGATCTACTTCGTGCAGTATCTGATCCCACTGATCAGCCAACAGAAGTAGCCAATAAACAAGATGAAGCGCAAAGCAGCGGAGCATTTGAACCTCCCATAATTAATGTGTATGACACACCCTCATCTATCAAAGATATCAAGCCTGTAATCAGCACTGATGTATTGTTTGGAAAATTCCCTCCGCCACCTACCGCATAACATAAAGGTTAAGATAACGTATGCCCAAAGCAGCAAAAAGTTTACGAGCTGGTAAGTTACCAGAATGGTCACAAAATAATACCGGATTGGTTCAGAATCCCGGTCCCTATATTGGTATTGTGAAATGGAACAGCGACCCAACTCGCAGCGGCAGGTTACAAGTTTACATACCTGCACTGGGTGGCAGTGATCCTGAAGACAGTGCTCATTGGTACACAGTGAGTTACGCTAGCCCGTTTAGGGGTAAAACTCAGGGCAAAGTGGATTCCTTTGGACAATACATACAAGCTCAGGTGAATCTGGATTCTGGTCCGGACGAAGAAAACAGCTTTCAGAGTTATGGTATGTGGTTTGTTCCTCCTGACCTGGGAGTAAGAGTTTTATGTTTGTTTCTGGATGGAGACCCAGCACAGGGTTACTGGTTTGCTTGCTTAAATGACAGTTTTGACAGTCATATGACGCCAGGTATCGGCAGTGCTGATAGCGGAGTTTATATTTGGGATCCCAATGAACTCAAAACACACCAGAAACTCAGAGACTATATTGAGTTATCCAGCAAGGAAATACCCAGTCGTTTGCCAGTAAGTGAAGCGATCTTCTCTGATCAGGTGGATCAGAATGGCAAACCCAATGTGGACATTGACAGTGTGAAAAAATTACCGCATGTGTATCAGAGTCTAACACTGGGCAAACAGGGTTTGGCTTTTGATTTTGTGCGCGGATGTGTTAGTAGCAGCAGTCTCAGAGAAAGTCCCAGTCAGGTATTTGGTATCAGCACACCAGGTCGTCTCTGGAACATGAGCGATCAGAAGAAAAGCCAGGAGTTTTTGGCGTCCGGTACTGCGACTGATCTGCTTAAAAATTTCCGTACTGGTGGGCATCAGTTGGTGATGGATGACGGAACCACAGAGGGACTGGATCAGTTTATTCGTATTCGCACCACTCGTGGCAACATGATTCTGCTGGATGATACCAATGAGCAGATCTACATAGTAAATGCCGCTGGCACAGCCTGGATTGAAATGACACCCAGTGGAAGAATTGACATCTTTACTGAAAACGACTTCAGTGTTCGCAGCAAAGGTGACATCAATTTTCACACTGAAAAAGATTTCAATCTGCATGTGCGTGGTAAAATACAGGTTCGCAGTGAACAAACCACTACCCTGGAAAGTGTGGGCGATCTAACAATGCGATCCGAATCAGCCAGCACACTCTACAGCAAGGGCAAACAGGAACTGGGAACTTCGGCTGCACAGAATCTGTATAGTTCAGCTGGCACCAGCATTCGCACTGGTGGTGAACTGGTGCTCAAAGGCAGCACTATCTATCTGAACACCAAGTCAGGCAATGTTGTAAATGAACCAACCGCTATCAAGCAAAAGAAACATCCCAAAACACAACCCGAACCCGGAAAGAAAACCTGGTGGATGCGAGATGATTTTGAAAGCATAGTAAGTCGTGCTCCAGAGCACGAACCCTGGCGAAATCATGAAAAATTCACAGTGAAATCATCTACTCCACCACCCAGTGGTGAATCCAAACGAATCACGAGGACCAACAAATGATAAGTTTTCCAGTAGCTATACCCAAACCCAACGCCAATTTGTTGATCACCGAAACCGAAATACTGATACAACCCTATCCAGTGTCTCTGTTGCCGGATTTTACTGCTGGGCAAACTCGTGCAGTTCTGGCTCAAGCCAACAAGATATTTGCTCCCAACAACACATATCAGAGCCAGGACACAGTGGGGCGTGTGGGTAAGTACCAATTTAATGCACAAACACTGGAACTACTGGGTTACTTAAAGTCTGGCACACAGGATTCTCTGCGGAATCAGAATGGTGCAAATGCCCTGGCCATCAACGCAGGCAGCAATTGGACTGGATTAAATCAGATCAACAGTGCAACTGATTGGAAAAACAGTGCAGGAGTTCAGGAACAAGCTGTGGTTAATTTGTACCAGCTGAATCTTGCACAGATGAAAAAAATCAATCAGACTGTTTCGGTATTATCTCCAGATCAAATAGCTGGGTTATTGCTGGTAGCACACGTGGCTGGTGTTACTGAAGCACTTAGGTTACTCAATTACAATCTGGGTAAAACGGCGTCAACAGACGCATCGCTATCACAGCTTAACCAATATTTTTATGCTGGTTCCAGTGCATACAGTTTTGGGACAGTGGTGGAAAAGGCCTAAATACTGAGGGAACAAAAACATGGCATTATATCGCGGCTTCAGCACAGTAAATGAACTCAGCCAGAAAAAGTTTGTACTCACTGATTACGAACTTGTAAAACAAGATCTGATTAATAGCTTCAATACTCGTAAGGGTAGTCGTGTGATGCTGCCCGATGAAGGGTGTATAGTTTGGGAGTTATTATACGAACCATTAACTTATGAAACTAAACAAGCTATAATTGAAAATCTAACGTACTTAGTCAATCAAGACCCCAGATTACAATTGGTAAAAATCACATTAATAAATCAAACTGATAATAACACCATCACTGTTGAACTGGCAGTGAACACTGTGGGCGGAGACCAGACACAGGTGATGCGAGTGCTATTTGACGAACGTGGAACAGCTTCAGAACTGAACCAATAAACTGCTTGGTTAATTGCGATCATAAATAAAAGAAATGGAAGCAATATGAGTCAGCAGCAAAGAAAACAAAACCTATTTGGCGTTCAGGATTGGCAGAGTATATACCAGACTTTTCGTGATGCCGATTTTAAGAGTTACGATTACGAAACTCTAAGAAAAAGCATGATAGATTATCTCCGACTCTATCATCCAGAAAACTTTAATGACTATATTAACAGCAGCGAATATGTTGCACTGATTGACCTGATTGCATTTATGGGACAGTCCATGAGCTTCCGCATGGACCTCAACGCTCGAGAAAACTTTTTGGAAACCGCGAGACGCCGTGATAATGTTCTGAGATTGGCCAAGTTGGTAAATTACGAAGCCAAAAGAAATCTACCCAGTCAGGGTTATTTGAGAATCGAAGCTGTTCGTACCAATGAAGTGGTACGAGATACCCAGGGCAATGATCTCAGCAACTTGGCGATCCGCTGGAATGACATCAACAACATCAACTGGCGTGATCAGTGGAACAGTATTTTGAATGCAGCCATAACCAGCAGCCAGCGAGTGGGCCGACCAGGAAACACAGCCAATATCGACGGCATTACCACAAGCGAATACAGCATAGATATACCTGCCGGAGGTGGAATACCCTTCATATTCACCAGTGTTGTGGACAACATTGCTATGAATTTTGAAGCAATAAATCCCACTGTGAAAAACAGCAACACTGTTCGTGAACTGGGCGCTGATGTTAGCACAGTGTACAATCTGTTGTACAGAGATGACCAACGAGGATTTGCCAGCAACAATACTGGGTACTTTGTGTATTTCAAACAGGGTACACTGTTGAGTGAAGAATTCACAGTATTGGAGAGCGTTCCCAATCGTCAGTTTACACTGCAAACCACTGGCGTCAACAACAATGATATCTGGTTATACAAAGTCAACACAGATGGCACACTCACTGAATGGAGTCGTGTTGATTCAGTCAATGGCTACAACACCAGTTATAATAACTATGAATCCACTAACAAGAAAGTTTTCAGTGTAACCAGTTTGGCAGACGATGGTGCAACTTTGGTTTTTGGTGACGGCGTTTTTAGTGAAATCCCAGTGGGTGATTTTGTTTGTTATTATCGAATCAGTAATGGTTTGAATTATCGAGTTAATCCTGGCGAAATGTCCAACGTGGTGCTCAATATTCCCTATGTGAGCAAGAATGGTCGCACACAAACTCTGACCGTCACAGCCAATCTCAAATACACAGTGGCTAACAGTGCTGCTCGTGAAAATATCAATGATATCAAGACACGAGCACCTCAGAGTTACTATACTCAAAATCGCATGGTGAACGGTCAGGATTATAACAGTCTGCCATTTGCCAAATACAGCAACATACTGAAAATTAAATCAGTAAATCGAACCAGCAGTGGTGTAAGTCGTTATCTGGACGTGATTGACAACACAGGCAGATACAGCAGCACCAATATTGTGTGTGATGATGGATTTGTTTACAAAGACACCAACGAAATTGATAACCAGTTTACCTTTGCTACTCGTGATGATATTGTTGAAAATGTCAATACATTGGTGATACCAGCTGTTCAAAATTCCACAATGCTGAACTTTTTCTATGGCACTGACGATACTGGATCAACAAAAAATTACAGTACAGAAAACATTAACAGTAACTTATCTTCAGCAGGTTACCCAACAAACACTTATGTTGATTGGAATCTGGTGTTGGTGGACAATGATATCAGCAGCGGATATCTAAACCTAGTACAACCCACCAGCAGCGAATTAGCCACCACTGCGGCTACTTATTTTGACAATAAATTTCGTGTGGGGGCTGTGTTAAAATTTGAGCCACCCTCAGGCAGAATATTTGATTACGAAAATCGCTTGGTTAGTTACAACGGCAGCGTGGGTTTGAATCAAAAAACTGAAATCTATGCCACAGTGAGATCCATCAGTCAATTTGGTCGTGGAACACGATCTGGATCCAGTGTGGGGGTTGACACAGATGGAACAGGAGCTATTGTGCTTAGTGAAAAAGTCCCCACTGGTGCCCGACTCACTGAGATACTGCCCACTTATAATCCCAATTTGCCCAGTAACATCCAAACCTCTTTGGTAAATGCTTTGGTTGCGCAAAAAAATGTAGCATTAGGATACCGAGCAGGTAGCACAATGCCAGACAGTGTGGGAGATTGGTTTTTAATTGAAAATCCCTCAGTTAACGGTAATTTTACAGAGCCATTAAACACTGATTCTACTAATATTAATGGTTGGTTGATTGCTTTTACAAATACCAGTAACACATACACCGTGCGTCAACGCAGTATACAGTATTTCTTTGGCAGTGAAAAACAAACCAGATTCTTTTTTGATCCTCAGGTAAAGATCTATGATCCAGCCAGTGGAAAATTACTCAAAGATCGTATAGATGTACTCAAGGTAAATCACAAACCCACTTCGGGCTCAGTATCTTCTTTTAGCAATGACATCACAATGGGTATTAGTGGCGTGGTTATCGAAGGGGATGGTTTTGTAGATGATACAAAAATACAGGTCACTTATGCTGATAAAGACAGCGATGGCTCACCTGATCAACCTTATTTTTATGATGATATAGTGGGTACTGTGAGTTCAGCTGGTGCCGAAAACAGCTATGTGTTTTTTGTTAATGACCAAGGACAAACTGGCAGCAGTATGCGAGTACTCAGCAAAGGTACAGTAAAAATTGCAGCCTCAGAAGCACTAATTGATTCCACCATCTACGAATATTCCAATAATGATGTTGTTTTTTCCACAGATACCGAAACATTTTTTCGCATAACCAGAACTTCATCCAGTGTAAGCAAGAGTACTGTTACCAATTACATTTTTAAATATGGAAGATATGGATTGAAGTTTCAATATCGTCACAATGCTCCCAGTGATCGTCGCATTGATCCCAGCCCCAGTAACATTATTGATATCTACGTGCTGGAGAAGAATTATGCCGACGATTATACTCGTTGGATCAGAGATTTTACTGGCACCGTAGCTGAACCAGTTGAGCCCACTACAGAAAGTTTGAGAAATGATTTTTCTGATCTGGAACAATATCGCATGATCAGCGACTTGATTATTTTTAATCCAGTGAAATTCAAACCATTATTTGGTTCCAAAGCAGATCCCAATCTGCGTGCTAAATTCGTAGTGGTCAAAAATCCCAATGTGGTTGTCAGTGACAGTGAAATCAAAAGTCAGGTAATAACCAAAGTAAATGAATATTTCACATTGGATAACTGGGACTTTGGTGAAACATTTTATTTTAGTGAGCTTGCAGCTTACTTGCACAATCAGTTAAATTCAATCATTAGCAGCGTCCATCTGGTGCCAACCAGCACAGATCAAACATATGGTGATCTACAACAAATTCGTTGTTTGCCTTATGAAATTTTGATCAGTGCTGCCATAGTAACAGATGTTGAAGTAGTAACCAATCTAACCACCGTAAAACTCAGAGCAGGAAATTAAAATGGCTATTAACCGTACAATAGACTTCCTTCCCGAATATCTTAGAACAATTGCAAATCAGAGATTTTTAAACAGTACACTGGATCGAGTAATTAGTGATCCAACACTGAGAAAGTTTGATGGATTTGTGGGTCGTCGTTATGCAGACGGCAAACAACTGGAAGGGAATTACATAAACGAACCCAGCGGGATCAGAGAAAAATATCAGCTGGAACCTGAGTTTGTTTTCTCCGATAACGGTGTTAAAACTCGCAGTGCAGGATTTATTGATCTACTCAACAGTGTGGCTGTGAGAAACGGCAGAGTGGATCTTTGGAATCGTTTGCTAACTGGAAACAGTTATAGCTTTAAGGGATTTGTGGATCTGGACAAACTCACTAACTATTACAATTATGTGTGGATTCCAGAACCCAGAGTTGTTAACACTGGTGTAGAAAACGTACTGGTGGACGAAAACCCCTGGTTCAGAATCCCCATTGAAGTCAGCAACAGCAACGTCCCCAGTTCAAGATCTTTCAATGTCAAAAGAACATCACTGGGTTTCGAAGTAGACGGATACGACGGCATAAACCCAACTATACATTTACGACGCAGCACGGCATCCACAACTTGCAGTTATACTTTTAACATTTCAGCCAATGTGGCCAACGCTAACACCAGAATTCCCAAAGTAATTACTCAGGCAAATCCCAGCCAGAGTGTGGTGATTTCAAATGCTCAACAGCGATTTACCACAACCACTGGTAGATTTCAAAACTCTGCTGGTTTATCTGTAAACAGCGATGAAGATTTTAACTTCAAGTGGTTGCCTTTTACTGTGGAAACCTGGGTATATGTAAGCAGCGTGGGAGACAGTCAGGATCATGTTATAGCTGGACAGTGGGACAACACTGATACATCCAACAGCAGTTGGGCGCTAATCAGAACCAATAATGGTGTG
>Ga0315909_10001101_pt1 | contig 36570 bp, 65 predicted proteins | sample LakEriMetagenome_11_FD_203527 | JGI IMG/M metagenome (GOLD analysis project Ga0315909, IMG submission 203527) | Freshwater fungal communities from buoy surface, Lake Erie, Ohio, United States - Buoy 2 MA125 | ecosystem: Environmental > Aquatic > Freshwater > Lake | place: USA: Lake Erie, Ohio... | reverse complement strand
ACAACATAGTCAACACTATCGTTAATGTGTAACAAGTCGATTATCTCAGGTCTGCATAAAGATGTAAGCACCATCGATTTTACATTTGGTTTAAACTCGTGAATATTGTTCATGATGAACTTAACAAACTGGTTGAATACGATATAATCACCATAAGCTATAGGAAACAACGCAGGGAATATTACTATTTCCTCGCCTTTAATATCTTTGAGTTCTTTTTGCTGATTAGTTTTCATGTCCTTGGCTTTGATATGCACTTCTTTTTGTGTCGCCATTATGATAGGTAATTCGTTGTTAATAATCGACACTGCTTTGAGTATGTTGTTGTTGAACATTAAATTATAGTCTACTGGGACAGGACTAGATATAGTATTAAATATATACATCGGTATTAAGTCGGTCATGTTCGATTTAACAAGACAATCAAGCATTAATAGCCGTGTTTGATCTGTCGGCTGTTCTTTTTCCATCAACGCCAACGCTTCCATATAATTCCCATTTTGATATGCTGTTCTAATTTCTTGGTTCATATAGTTTCCTTCCATACACAAGCAACCATTTTAATATCTCCGTCCTCTTTATTGTCTGCGACTATTTTATTCATAAAATCGCAATTGTCTTTTTTCTTGCAATCATCACAACAACATTCACTCATAACTTGATACCTTGACTCTCTGCAAATTTTTTAACCGCTTCATCAATTCGGTTATTCTGTTCTACTAAATCCCATCCGGTGGCCAATGGCGTTAGTTCTATCTTTTGCCCTGCTAACTCAGATACAACCATTTCGCCCAAGTCCTCCATATGGTCATCTACTGTTTTTTTTTAAAGATGTCTACTAGTCCTTGTGCCCCCATATACGTCATAATAATAAACCCGATGTTATTAATTCCTACACTACTATCGATTGCACCTGTAAACATTAATAATAAGTTCCCTACTATACCAGCGATTGCCATCCATAACTTGCGTGATTTTAAACCTTCCATCTTAAATCCTCCTATTTAATTTCTCTATGTTTTTATCATAAAGTACTGTATTTGTTTCCTTGTTAATCCCGTATATTCGACCGCCTCTTTAAATGTGAGAGTTTTTTTATTAATAACCATTTTGTTTACACCTATTAATTAGTTTCATCATAAATTTCATTTTCATTAAGACCTAGATATTTACCTAGTTGGACATAACGATCATCCTTTGTAATATTTCTAGCATCATTCATCGCAAGAGATAGTTGAGAGTAATTAATATTGAACTTATATGCCAACTTGTACTTTCTTTCTTCGCTTAGCTTTAAAGCTATTTTAAATTTATTTGATAATTTCATGTATTTATTCATCATCATTTCTCCTATTTAATTTCTCTATATTTTATCATGCGGGTATCCAAATGCACCCACGTTTTTTCGTTAATTAATCCATATTGTAACGGGTATTTGTCATCAAGATAATTATACACCTCATTGACCTTTTTACCGAATACAACAAAATCGACAGCGCTAGCCTTTACATGATAACTATTCTTAGCCCCTCCTATTTTTTTATTGTGTTCTTCACATCTATAACCCGATGTTACGATAACGGGCGATTTAAAATGTTCTCTTACATCAGTTAGTATCGGGATTAGATTCGGATCAATATCTTTTGAAACACATTTACCGCACTTGCATTTAAACTCGTCAGTATCGAAATATTTATTTAGTTTCATCTGTACTCCAATCGATATTAATTTTAGCATCTTCCACGATCTGATCCGCTATAATCTCTTTTAACTTCTCCCAGCACCTACGACAAAACCAGTATTTAGACTGCCTGAGCCTCGTTAAATCTTCCGTATTCTCGCATATACAACAATATAAATTACTCATGCTTTATTTCAATGTTATATTTACCTGTATTGTTTAATATATTTGTGATTCTATTTAATGTTTGATTATATAAATCAGGTGCAGTTTGAATTATTTCGTCTGAGAAGGTTAATAGTGCGTTATGTGCGTCTTTTAGTTTGGTGAGTTCTTTGTCTGTATATAGATTGTCTACGTGGTTATTAAGTACGTAATTAATGCCGTGGCAAAATCCTTTTAGAAAATCCTTGTTATTAATCATTTGTATTTACAGTATACCTTTACCAAAATATATTTATCAACGATAATTTTGTATCATCTGTTGTTCCGCTTGGCTTCGTAATACAATGCCTCTATTTTATCCTCTAGCTTTTTAAATCGGGAATCTAAACTAGCTTCAAGCCTTGTTATTCGTATATCTGTTTCATTGGTTTTAACCTGCACTTCCACTAAATCCTTGCAGTCTGCTTTGCCTTTTAATTGTTCCGCTACCTTGCCATCAGACGCACCGGACGTATATACGATCGTCCCAATGATAACGATACTAGCGATCCATTGTTGCCACTGATTAATACCCGCTTTAATTTTTTCTACCATACTATACCTCCCTAAGTCTTAAACTTGTTTTCATAGAGTTATAATCATTCTTTAATCCAAGTATATGAAACTGTTTACTAGTCCAGTTAATATTACCTACTGGCTGACTGAGATCGTTTAGGATAGGAGTATAGTTAATTGTCACTTGCTTGAATAAATCGAAATCCTCATATAAGAACGGGACATCAATCGAACATCGTGCTTTAGGGTATGACGTGTAAGACAGGTATGACGTCGCTAGTGCAACCGTATAGCTAAGATTAGTCGTGAAATCCTTGTTATTAAAGTTCATTATTCTAGTTCCGTATATGTCACTAGATGCTGTGTTTTCTAGGTAGCTATCAGGCGTTTGATAATTCACCCCCTGAATAATGCCTTTCGTATCTTCCCCGGATACATTATTTGATATTTTAAATGCTTCAGTTCCAGTAGTAACCGTTAAATAAAACGCAGAACACCACGCATCATTAACTTTTAATTGAATATTATTATTGTTATCGCTCCATAATATTAAATCGTATCCCGTGGTATATGTTGAAACATAGCCTGCTTGATTAAGGTTTATCGATAACAAAGACATGTCTGTAGAGGAGAATGAAAAAATGTTAGGGTTGGTTTCTTCAAGATTAAAAATATTAAATGTTATTGAGGTCAGACTTCCCCCAAAAGAACTGTTTTGGGCGTGAATAACTGTCTTATATTTGTAATCCTTAATTTGATTGACAAAATTAACCTTGTTTGCGACTCGATTTATTCCATCTTCATAACCATAAATTGAATAAATGTTTTGATTGTTTGTTTTATTATAAAAATTATAGCTTGTTATGCTAAAAAAGTTCGTGTTATTAAATAAGGAGTAGGTGTTGTTTTTTATTTCTGCTGATGTTCTGCATATATTCGATATTCTTATATTCGAATAATAAAAACTTTTCCGAGATTGAAACTGTTTACTCTGGACTCTAGTGTATGTTGTTTGTCCCTCTCCCCCACCCCATGGCCACACCGATCCTGTCGTACCCTCGAATATATCTGAACAAAGAGGTCTACAAAAAAACGCCATTGAGCCGTATGTCATTGCCCAGTCCATTGTTGATTCAGAAAAATTATCTATATTATAAATTAATTCGCCATCTAAATAAAAACTTCTTGACCCTGTAGATGCGTTATAACTCATTGCTATATATGCCCAGTCGCTTACTGGCAAATTCCCTCGTGAACTATATTTATACCCTATGGTTTGAGACTGATCTTGACAAGCAAAATAAAAGTTATCCTTAGCATCCGATTGAAACATTAAAACAGGGTGTTGAACAGAAGCCCTCGCTAATAATTTACATGTGCTAAGAGAATACGCACCACCTCCATTATATGTGTTATATACACCCATATATTCGTCTAGTCTACCAACCCCAAATAATTGATATGTACACGACATGCTATTATTTTGAACAGATGAAGCAACGCCCCTATATGTGGATTTTTCGACTTTAATCATACATTCATATGTGTATGACTGAGTGTTTGTATTTATTATCGGATCTGAATACATATACCCGGATGCACTTGTATTATAAAAATATTTATTATTAGCGATTATAGCCTTGTTTTGATAGGCTTTTAAATCTAAACAAATTTTGTTATTTATAGTAGTAATGCTTAGGTTGTCTGTAGTGGCACTCTCATCAACTAAATACAGTCTTGGTGGCACTTGAGAAAAATTATAAGATGAGTACGTAGGCGAAAGATCGTCTCCAACTATAAAATATTGAGACCCTAAAACTCCCGTTGACAGTAAGTTATCAAACCGATTAAAAACACAAACGGTATTACTATCATTAGGCAATATCCCTGTACCCTCTGTGTAACTATTGCCTAAGAAATTAAAAAACATTGTATCTCGTTTATTTAGTCCCCAAATCGAATTGCTTTGTTCAGCTAGTTTGGTTAGGAAGTTCATATAGTTTTGGTTCTGGACAGTGGCATTAAATATAAAATTAACATTTGGGACAAACGCTGAATAGGTTATCCCGTAATTAGTGAAAGTCGTACTGATATTATATTTCATTTCGTTGAGCGACTGGAAACAATCAGACGATTTAAGCCACGGATTATAGAATAGGCTATCTGTGTATAACTCTTTGAGTAGATCGAGCTTAGAAACGATTAAAAAACTAGCTCTCGCATCGATATATTTTACTTCGGCGTGTTTAATTAACCCTTCGAACTCGGTATTGCTTGTATATACTACGTTATTATACTCACCTAGGAATGAGATATTAACGAGACTATTCTCTAGGTAATAACTGGTAACTGAGTCAAACCACATCGATTGAGTGTTGGAGTTATTGTTGAATTTCCCGTATGTGTTATCAAAGGTTAATTCGACATTAGAAATCTTGGTAATCCCTGCAATATACTGTTGATCGTCAATCCCGAAATTAATCGTGCCTAGTCCGTTTTGTAACAGGTAAGGCGTTATATTCGTCCATGTAGCGTCGAACGTGTCTACCCCTGCGGATACATACCGACGTTTTAATCTAATCAATGGTGTGATCTTTTTATCGCTTTGTTTGGTTACATCATAGAAATTACTTACTACCATTTACGCCCCTTAATTGTTATTACGTTTTTGCAATGCATTGTTGACCATTTCGCCAAACTGCAATTCGTTCACGACAAGACTCGCCGCCGTTATATTGTTTATATTTAAGTTACTTGCATCTACTTTTATATTCTCTGAGTTTAATTTAATTGTATCACTATTAGCGTTGATATTACTAGTTGCTTCGCCCGTTGTCGGTACACTTGGCGTACTCGGAGTACTTGGCGACCCACCGCCCCCACCTGACCCGTTAATGGCGTTTTTTGCTGTCTCGATTAATCCTACTGCCACCGCTCCCTGTGCCGCCGCATATCCAGCCTGATTAAAGTTTTTCGCCGATACCGCCGCCGATACGCCCGCCGCTGTCGTTGCGACAACTTCCCATTCTAGTTTACTCAAATAATCGGTTAGTATTTGTTTAGTTATTTCCTCGAAACTTTTAGCATAAAATCTAGATATTTCTATTTTAGACTTAGTGTTTTCTTGAAACAGCTTGTCAATTTTAGCAAGCCCTTCTTTTTCAAAATTAACCCTGCCATTAACCAAATCTCGTTCCCTAGTTTCTTGTGCTTTTGCAAGTGCTAGTTTTTTTCCCTGTGCGTCGTTATAAATACGCAACTTCGCTTCTTCTGTTAATTGTACATTAGCTAGTTCTTGCTCTAAAATCGCTATTTGATTATTAAGTATTTCAATATCAGTCGCATTATAAATATCAGCTTTTTCTTGTAGCCTTAATTTAATCTTTTCCATTTGCTCGTCAGACGCTTTTTCAAATGCTTTTTTTTGTTTCTCTTCTCGCTCTTTACGCTGTCTGGCGTTCTCTTCGTATGCATCCTCTACCGCATTACCATTGGCTATTAATTTGGCTGTTTTTTTATTATTCCCGTCGAGTTCTTTTTTCATATATTCGTCGGCTAAATCACCTCTACGCTTATCGCCTGCCATTAAAATTTGATTGCCTTCTACTTGTTTTTTTAAATAGTCTAATTGTAGTTTTTTTACTTCCTCGGTGTTTCCCTTGATTTTATTCCAAACTATTTTAGAAGTAATGGCTAGTTGCTCTAATCCTATTCCCATTAATTTAAATAAATCTAAAACAATTGTTACTTCATTTATAATCAACCTAACGCCGTATATAAAGTTTCTAAATACCGTTGTTTCTCCAAGGCTGGTAACTGCCCCTGCTATCTGCATAACAAGCGGTAACGTTTGCCCCAATAATGGCAATAGTTTTTTTCCTATTCCCTCGCCAACGTCCTCAATTGCAGTCTGCATCTTTTTCCACGGATCAGCGTACGCCTCTGCACTACCGCCAAACTGTGATTTTAATTCCGCTAGTATTATCTTTTGAGCTTGCATTTTCTGACCAGATTCGGTAAGTGCTTTAATTTGTTCTTTTTGTGATTCCGTGAATTGTATTCCGACTCGTCTAAGTGCCGTAAGTCCTTGTATCGGATCGTTCAACGCTTTGCCTAGTTGTATTGCTGTTGATCTCATGTTCTCGGAATTAACTACCCCACCATTCATAGAGGCGGAGAGATCAGTCATTGCTTGCGTGGCTTCCTTGAATACATCGCCCTTAATCGACTTAAACGTGAGTAGCATATTTTGACCTGACATAATCGCTTCGTCTTGTATGCCTGTCGTCTTTTGGATCTCACTTGCTAACTTGGTAATTTCCTCTTTAGTAATCCCGACCGTCCCGCCTGTTGACGCTAGTACTGCATCCATTTGCTTTAGGACATTAACCGATTCTCTAGCACTATCGATCATGCCTTTAAACACGGCAATCCCGACCAAACCTTTCATCATGCCCCCGATTTTATCTAAGACCGGGGATGCTTTGTCCGTTGCCTCTATATCAATGCCATATCTTACATCTGCCATATTAACTCCTAGTTATTGAAATTCGGTAAATGTCTAATCGCTCGTTTTTCTTGATCGTAAATCGTACGTACTTCACTTGCAGATAATTCGCTATTGTATAACCTAATGTTCTTTTCAAAACAATTCGCATTTTTAACTGAATTAACAAACGTTTTATTTATCATTATAGGATTCTGAGATAAGTTATATATATACGTGTTTGGTGCAGAGCTTGACGTGTATAGTATCCCGTTCATGTACGCCGATACACTCCCGTTATTGAAAGTCACAAATAAATGCGTCCATGTAGAAATAAACTGTTGTATAGGTTGGGCATATACTGATGATGACAGTATCATTATAATTGCGTCTGCAAGTCCTGTAATCGATGGAGCAATATAATGATTAAACGTAAGTCTCCAAGTTGCTAGTGACGCATCAGGCTGATAAAACCCGAATTGAAATCCTGTCCCACTCCCGTATACCGTCCCAGACCCTGCAGCGAAAGTGTTTATATTCCCTAGTAGGTTATATCGCTGTGCTGATGTTGTATAATAGAACTCGTTCATATATACCCATAGTCCGATAGACATACGATTAATCGTCGTACTAAACACATTCGGGATAGTAATAAAATTATTAGTTGTCGTGTTGTTGAATTTGGCGTATGAGTTCTCTACTCTATCTTGACCGTACATCCCATAACTTGCTGACGATATAGTCCACGTGCCGTTATTTCCGTTGCCTGTAGCGTCAACCGTGGTAGAGTTAAGTGGTAAATATGCGTTTAACGCTCCCGCATCATTTACGTCTGTGTATATTTTATTGATACTGAGGTTATTCCACAAACAGACTTGAGAGGCTGCCACTAATCCTATTGCTAAATAATTAGCTGATTGAGATAGAATATTATTGTTATAAGTTCCCGTATAGCTTGTTGACAATCCTAGTGATGTAAATATTCCCATCGTTCTCATTGGCAAAATATATGTTGTTTGTGTTATCCCTGTTAAATTAGTTTTCTGATAACTAATATTAAAATTAGCACCATAGGACATTATATTACTTCCATAACTAAATTCAAATTGCGTATATCCTCTCATTCCGCCTGAATTATTACTATTCAAACAACTCACGGTATTAACGTGTTGACCTGTTGTTGCTAGTCCTGATATTTCATAACTTGGTAACGCTGTGTTATAAAAGTATAGGTTCTGTATTACCATCGGAGTTGTGTTGAACACTGTCCCACCCGTAAGTGATGGATAAAACCCAATACATAAAGCACTATAAGCGTCACCAGTATCATAGTTAGTCATTGTCATTGCTTTACTGGCCAGTAACGATGCGTTAACATACACATCCGCATTAGTCCCCGTAAAATTAACATGATAATTATTAAACGTATTGGCTTGTAATACCCCTGATAGACTATACCTCGTGCCTGAGTTCCCGTTCCCTGCGTTTAACCATATACTATGACATGTAGTGGTATCCTTGATGATCATAGCCCCAAATTCGCCCGAATTAGCCCATAACGCCACTAACGAGAACGCAGTATCTGAGAAATTAGAAAACCAGTTGACCGCACGATTTACAGTAGGTAGGTATCTAGTACCTGCCCCATAATGCAATACTCCCGCTGAATTATTATGGATATATAAAGCATTAGCTCCAAACAATCCAGTTGCGTATGCTGTTGTCCCGAACGCTGTCGCTGTCGAGAAAAACCTATAGTTATCATTATCAAGTGTGTTATTGTAAGAGTATTTTAAATGAATATTCGTCAATGCCGAGGTAGAATGTACGTCATAATATCCATATCGTTTAAACCAACATGCCGGATAATTGTTAGCATATAAAGATTGAGCGTCTACAAGTGCGTTACTGCCAACCTGATTGAATATATAAAACTCGGATATATAGCCTGTAAAATGTGCACTAGTCGCCGATACAATGGCGATTGTTTTTCCCCCGATATAGTTAGTGCCATAAGTCGGAGCGTATTGAGTAGTAACACTAAATTGAGATCCATAACTAGCCCCGTTTTTGAATAACTGAACTGTGTAGCTCTGAACGGCAACCATAAAATGCGTCCATGTATTGTAACAAGTTGTTATCGAGTTCCATTGTGCTAGCGACGTACAATTAACAATATCTACAGAAAGCCTGTTCACTGCGTCTTGTTGTGCTAATGCAAAAACCCACGTAGAAGGGTAAGCACAAGACGCAAACAATACCCCATATGTCCCCGATAACTGACTTTGTATATACGCCCAGAAACTTATTGTTGTTCCGCTCCATAGACCGTAAGTGCTATTCATTGGCGTGCCTATATCTATCACACTCCCGTTTGTAAATATCACCCCTAGACCGTTAGGACTATGTTTATATGTTGGTGACACGCTTAAAGAATTGTTATACATCACGCCAGCAGTTACCGTTAATGTTCGCATGTTATAACATAGTATATTACCTTCAAAGTTCCCGTAATAATTTAAAAAAATTCTAGCCTCTGTAGGTGTTCGACCCATTTCAGGTAGATCGAAAGCCGTCCAACTCGTAAACGCTGTATTAGAATTCCAGTTTTCACCTAATAACATTATTTTACCTCCCGTAACTCATAACTAGCCGTTATTATTGTCATGTACGGTAACGGTGTCGTGAAGTTATAATCATTCATGATCTTGCATTTGTATATGTCTCTTTTACGCCATCCATACGCCATTGGATAATCTGTACTATTACCATTCGGGTAAAATAAAAACGATTGTTTATTACGTGCTAGTTCTGTTAGGTTCTGTAAGTCCGTATCTACCATCCCCGAGTCATCGCCTTGAAGTAACTCGTACGCAAGCACCGCATTGAATAACTGTGATATTTCTGTACGATTCACTAACCCAGTCCATAACTGATTCTCTATATACTGATTAGTTATCCCGTGATTGTATCCACTAGGATTATAATTAAGCTGAAACTTTTTATTAGTTAGCACGATCTCGCCACATTGACCCACATTCCCATCAATCGTATACGAAAAATTAACTCTGAAATACTGACTTTGAAATGTCCCACTATTAACGACGGCGTTATCTGCAAACCCAAAGCCGAATACACTTGTCCATGTCCCACCGACCAATATGTCGACACTACCCGATAAGAAATTATGATTAAGTATCATGAACTCGGATATACTCATCGTCGCTGAAAACCCAAATACGATATTCCCTGCTAGACTATTCCAATTCAAATACCCGTTATCTGATCGATTATCATAACAGTATCCGATTGTACTGCTATCTAAATTCGTACCGGAATAACTAACTAGATAGTTTTCTAGTTTATTCGTATCATATAGTATCATGTTATTCATAGACTACCTCATAGAATAACTGAATAATTGACTGGGATTTTATGTTGTAAAACTTGACCATTTAATAATTTTCTCCTGTTAGCTATAGCATATATATAAATAGTCAATAGTGGCATTGTCATTTCTTGTATATCATTAAACGTCCATCCGTATTCCCTCGCCAACGTCTCGTAAATATCAAACTCATCAAAACTGTTCTCCGCATACCGATTTAAACTTTTTTTTTTACATTATCGCTTTTATTATAAAGCCCAAACGCCTTTAACGCTCCATCAATATCATTTTGAGCTTGTACTATCTCTAACAGTCTAGTTATATCGTCTAGTGTAGCGTGTTTACGCATGATCTCGAATTGTTCTAATATACCTTCACGGATACTATACTCGTTATCGTCATCAGGTCTGAGGCTGAAATATAATACACTCGCAAACGCTTTAAAAAATGTATCCTCATTAGCGGCGACCACTTTCCCTATATCTTTTTTATCTTCCTCCGACATTTCGGTGACGCTTTGCATGATGTTAGCAAATAGGATACACATTCTTTTATACTGTCTATATTTAAGCGGTTGGAGAAGATACAGCTTGTTATTAAGATAATATTCAACAGGAGTAGGATCAGTAATAGCAAGTAATTTATTATCTGATTTTCGCTCATATAAATACTGCCTTCTTAACTCTTGTTTTTTTTGTAACTTCCTTACTATCTTTTTTCTGTATATCTTGGTAAAAAACTGTTTTGTTTTGTATCCCACGATGGATAGTATTGGTAACAATATCACAAGACTTAGTATAAAACTTACCCATCCCCACGCTGTCATATGTCTCCAATCCCAAAAAATAAAACTAAACTGTATTAAATCTATTATGTTCATATCCGCACCTCATTAGTTATAGTTAATCATTTATAATCATTTTATAGCGTTGCAAGATCAGTAATTACGGTTACTTTAATACTGGTTACACTCGAATCCTCAAACAATGAGTTAAAATCCATAGATTGTTTAACTAAGTCGCCTGCTGATCCGATGTTACCTTTAAAATTATTCGCATAACAATTAGCAAACTCAAACTTAACTGAATGGTTCACTACTGCGGTAATAGAATGAGCTGTAAACAACGCAGATATATATGTTTTAGTCCCGTTTAGATAACGATTGTATAGTGTCGCATCGGCATAAGGTTTATTCACTGTAAGTTTAACAGTCTGCATCCCTGCTTCGATTTGGTCTCTATACGCTGACCCCACAACAAACTGATCCTTTAGGTTATTACTTACTTCAATATTGATTGACTCGAAAGTGGTCGATGTAGCCGCCGCCAAAGTATCCCCTATAGCGATAGTACCGTTTTTGAATATGTAAGGATTAAACGCTCGATATGCCGCAGTAGAGACGGTATTCGCCGCCGCATAACTCTTGCACATTCCCGATATAGTAGCCTTTAACACATCGCCAGCGTTCATGTTAAACGCCATAGTATTAATTTTTCCACCAGTATAATTATATGTTGATAACGAATCTGTTAAGTCTCGATTAACTTGGAAACTCAGTGATCTGCTATTGTTTGCTGTACGTCCCACGAATACCCATTGATACACCGTTGCCGTGTATGTGGTGACAGTCCCGCCATCGCCTAATGCGTTTGATATGAGTTTGAGTAACGATCCCGGTACAACAGGAGCCTCAATACTGAAATCAACACTCGCTTTACCTTGCAATCGCTTTTTATATTGAGCCGTCCCGTTTACCGCTGAGACTAACACCTCATCGATTTTAACGTCAAACCCTTCTGAATTGTATTCTGTAAATACAGCTGGATTAGCGAAAGTACCGAATGCCGTTTCACTTGCGAATCCTATATAAGAATTATACCCCAGTTTCACCATGATTAATTACCTCTTTTTCTGTAACTTCATCATTAATTATTTCAAAACTTATCGGGAAACATCTTAATAGGTCATTCGCTTCATCGTCAGTCACCGTTATAGTTTGCTCGGTGTCTAATTCTCCTGTTATTACGTTCCTTATTGGTAAATTTATCCCATTTTGTCTTGTTTTCAAAATAGGTATAAATACCGGAACATTCGAATTATACTTTAATCTTATCATATTTTATCCCCTTTTGCTATTTAATTTAATAAATGGCGTTGTTTGTATCATTCCCGCACCCGTGGCGTTCATTATTTTGAACCCGTTCGCATTGAGCTGATTAATTACATCCATTAACCAACGACAACTAAACTCCATATTAACACTAGTCGCTCTCATCACTCCTTGATTATCAAGGAAATTAATGTGATTGTTTAGCACTGATTTATCTCTCCCAAAATCTCGGTCAATCTGTGTCGTGTCTTTACACCCATAGAAATTCCCTCCTAACGGGAAACTATAATCAAACCCTAGTAGGATAATCGTTCTATAGTTCATGATCTGTGCTCCATACACTACGCAAGTATTCGCTACATTAGTCGCCGCACTTATAAGCTCGGCTTCAATATCCCCTAGATGTTTATCATAGTTGAAATGCTTATTATATATTTTATGCGTTCGAATCCCGTCTTTATTGATATAAAAATGAAACGATCCGTTATTGTCTGACCATGCCTTAGACCATGACGGGTTAGATAGTACGCCCATAATCAATGTTGTTTTCTTGTATAGAACTTGATCGTTAACGTTATCTATACATTCACTAAATGGAAGTCTCGCATCAGCAGTCAATACGAATTTCGGGTATATCCCTTTGCGTATAAAATACTTCAAACATTTATCAATACAAATTATATCGTATTTGAAATGCATATCTAAGGCGATGAAATCATCTAGGTTTTGTTCGAAACTATTCCCGAATGAGAATATTGCAAGCGGTTTATATCCGCAACCTCTTAAAGTCTTAGCTTGTTTCTTATAATTCTTTTTGTTTTCTTGTGCGTTCGCTTCCCAAATATCTTGCCATCGCTCGAACGTTTTTTGACTCTGTTTAATTGTTTCCTCTTTGCTAATTAATCTCATTATTATTCCTCATTGGTTATACTGTTACTTGAAACTTACAAAGTAAGTTTAAATCAGCACTTTGATTGACGTGGGAATCATACCCCTCGCTATTTTTAAAATTAACGGTTGTTGGTATCATATACATGAGCTGACAATACTGCACTGGTAAATCTGGATCGCCTCGATAATCGTTAAGCGATATGTTATTCCTGATTATCCCTTCAAAGTTGCGGATCATCGTGTTTAAATTCCATCTCGCATGATCTGAATTATCGTTATAAACAAAAGTACACCTAACCCCTAGGGTTACATACCTATCCACATTATTATTTGAAATATAGGCTATTTCCTCTGACTTATCGCTTAACATGGTGAATATCGCAGGGAATCGACTAGCCTTATCGCCCTTTTGGTCTATGTCTACACTCGATACTTGTACTATACGTTTCTTTAAGTCTTGGCTTAAATCGATAGTCGCTGTTGTAGTGTTCTGATCTAACAGATACTTATTAAGTGTGTTTTTAAAAAAGTTATAATCAAGTATCATACTTTACGCATTTCCTCATTTAAAAATTTAGTTATAATTGTTTTCAATTTGTTTAATGCTTCCTTTGTTAAATAAGCCCATTTACGTTTGGGAACGCCTGCCCCTACATCGTGATATTCCATATAGTCCTTACTCGACCCAACCTTTACGCCTTTGCCTATCGGTTTAAAATCCATCTGGCGACCTTTACCAGTGTCCATAAGTATCTTGTAATTACTTGATTTAATACCTCTTAACGCTTTCGTTAATGGGGATAAATCTTTCCATTTTTTGCCCTTGTCGTCTACTTGTTTATCAAAATTCTTAGACATATCCTTACTTGCCTGTATGCCTAATTGTGTCATCATCTTAGCATTCTTTGTGGCATCCTTTAACGTTTTCATCATTAATGTTACTTTTTGAGAGTCAACATTATATTTTATATCGATCATAAATCCCTAGTAGCGTCTATAGCAGTCTCAAGGGTTGATGATACTTCCCAGTTATAATCCTCATCGAGATTAATAACCGTTCCAATACCTGAATATGTACTCATTATTTCCATGTCTTGGTTTATTTCGATCTTACCTGTACCGCCAGCAGTAAGTGACGCTATGAGTGTAATATCGCCATCAGCAATACTTTTTAATAGTTCTAGTGAGTCTGTATACTTGTTTTTAACCCACTCATTGGTGTTCTTGTTACCCTGTGCGTATAAGAAATCTAAACAATAATAAGCACTAATATTTTTACTAATTGTATTGATAATAGCCGGGACTCCTGTCGATGTAAACGGTACGTCATACCGAATCCCAACAAACGAATCGATTAACCCATCCGAATCAGCGATAAAGTTCTCAACAGTTGCCGTGTTTATATCGTTTGAGGTTAAATCGTATACCTGACTATTATATAATTGATCTGTAGTACAATACATTATGCTTTACGTCCTATTAAATCTTTAATCTCGTCTAAGGTTAATCCCTCAGGTTCTTTACCCTGTGCAACGGCTTTTTTCTTTTTCTCCATTAACAATACTTCTATTGGTACGGATACCGTGACCGCATTTTTTCTACCTGTAATATCGTCAACAAACTTTGCCCCGCCATTGACTACCATATATTCAGCGGTTTTCATTCCACCCCATATATTGGCAATCTCGTAAACTTCACCTTGTAATAAGTACCCACTTTCGCAAACTGGTCTATAGTTTTGGAGTACTTTAATATATTTAAAATTAGTGTCGATCTCTGGTTCTTGTTGTACTATATCCACGCCGTATACTACCTCATCAGTAGTATCTTGTGTCTCTTGGTTATCTTGTATTTTTTTAGGTCTTGCCATTGTTTGCCCTCATTCGTTTTAAATAGGGGAGGGAAATCCCTCCCCTTCTATTATACTAAATCTTAGACTACTGGATCAACGATTAAATAGCCACATGCTGTATTCACTATTTTCATGTCGTATGATGTTTCGACTTCGATCATATCTGACTTGCGTGTCGGACACGAAACTTGTCGAACTTGTAAACCTGACAGGTCGTTAAGTGCGAAAGTTTTCATATATGACAGGCTCTTAGTTGTTACTTGCGAAGGTGAATAAGCAAGTACAACTCGTTTGCCCCAGATATAAGCTACAGAGTCGGAAGATATTCCCTCATCATTCCCCATTTGTATCGATCCACCAATATAGATATTATCTAAATTAAATAACGCCGCTACTAGATCAGTAGTAACGATACCTTTTTGCGTGTACTTAATGAGATCAACGATTGTTGAGTGTCTCTTTAACTTAATCCATACTTGTTTACCCATGATCGCAACATTGGCATCCATTCCACACGCCGCCGCTACTGCATCGATACCCGTATCCATATCAGTAATTGGAGCTGAAGTTGTGGTAGCGTCCCACTTAGTCGCCGCCGTTATACTTACACTTGAGTTTACCCCAGTTGTAGTATAAATACGACTTGCAAGTAATTGATCTTGCTCGATCATCAACTGACTTGATAAATCAGTTACCGCATCTTCTAATTGATTGACAGGTGCGTCTTGTTCGTTCATTGTTCTCCAAGGTACATAATCATGTAAAGCGTGTTCGGTAATATAGAACTGATCCGTACTCAATTTCGCTCTAATACCTTTGTTTGACTTATCCCCTGCAAGTCTAGCCGATTCTGTTACTCTCCAAGCGTTACGATCGTAAACGAAATATTTATCAGTCGTTTTTTCGACATTAACCATCGGAGCGACTTGATTAGAAATAAACCATTTTTGATCCTGCTTATATTGTGTTGCGTATTCACTTAAAACTTTTGCTACATGTACATCGTTCATTGGCTGTGCCATAGTAAAACCCTCTTTTCTTTAATTATTAAGCTATAACAACGCCAGAATATGGAGTTGCTGTATATAAAAATTTCTCGCCAGAAACTGACGCCGCTGTCAATGCTACCCCTACAACCGTAACGCCTGTTAATGTCCCAGCTACGTTTGTCATTGTGGTCAAAGATGACGCTACACATATTCTTGTACCCGGTGTGACTGTTCCGCCAGCGTTACCCTTAAACATTGATCCATACATCCCTACTAGGCATCTTGCTCCACCTTCATTGTTAGCTTGTGTTTCAAGAACAGTACCTATAGGAATTGACGTGGTTGTCATAACTAACGCCGCTGTCATTGATGCACTGCAATACACAGGAGCATCAATACTAGAACTAGTATTAACACTTGTCGCACATCGCATACTTAAAGTTGTCACGTTATCATAATCTGTATTTGGAATTGATTTATTACCCATTGTTTTTACCTCTTAAATTTTATTATTTAATCATTAGTGTATAATTCAGGTCGATCTTTTTTTAGCTTCTGTATAGCCTTAGTCCCTGTTAATTGAAATTCTACTTTGTACTTTTCTACAAGATCGGCACGTAGTTTTTCTTTTTCATCTTGACTTAGCTTTACTTCGACTGAGGCTGTTGATGCGGTTTGACCAAACTTTATTGAATTTAAATTATCAATAAAATTAAAAAGAAGTTCATATAATGAAATATCTTTTACGCTTTCAACCCCTTTAATGTCTTGTTTAAATTGAACTACCTCTTTACTCTCCATAAGTTTTAGTGATAATTCGGTTAATGAACTAACTTGATTAGGTAATACTTTGCCATCAGCGACGTATTTATTAATCTTTTCTAAGTTCATTTGCTGTTTCAACTCTGCTTGCTGTTTTCTAAACGCTTCGGCGTCCTTTTTAAGTTTGACTAGTTCCTCGTCCTTGTCCTTAATAAGTGCGACAACTTCCTCGACATTAGTAACGGTTTCAAAAACAGAATCTAATGATCCATATTTTTTCAACTTGTTGCTAAGTTCGGTAACTTGCCCTTCGAGTTCCTTGTTTTTTACTTCGAGTTCGTTCTCCACTGGTTCGGTTTTAACTTCCTCAGTTTTAACGTCCTCTACTACTGGCTGATCATCGGTTAATTTCTTTTTCATTTCTTCACCCTCTTTCACATCAAATTTATCATTGTCTATCTCAAAAGTTACTACGTTAGCATTGCTATTTTTACTATACAAATTAATAATGTCTTGTAATGTTGTCACCGCTGGCGTATCGCCACCAAGTAACGCAACCGCCCTAAGTACCCAACTATACAATTTCTTGCCGTCTCCTGTTTCCTCGGGTTGTGCGATGAAGTCTTTATAGAACTCACATGATACACGTTTATAAGCTCGTTTATCGACCAACTCTCGAATGACTTTAGGCACATCAACGAAATCACATTGTAATTTAGTCCCGTTAATTCTTAGGTTCTTAACCCAGCCTAGACTAGGATACCCATCAGCCATTAATTGTTCCTCGTTATGTCCTAGTTTTAAGTATGGTTGAAGTTTATCGCCTATAGCGTTAAAACTATCGACGACGCTTTGTAAATCCATCGGCGTGAAATTGTATCCGTTCCATTCACCAACTGCGAAAATATCTACATCGTATAATGATCCGTTCATAAAAACTCCTTTACCCCTTTAGTGTCTTGAAATCCGCTTAAATCAGGTGTGGGATCTGGTTCAATACCATCTTGCTCAACATCGATTGTCGTAACATACTGTAATACTGACCGACAATTGAAATGGTTCGGAGGCGTGATACTGTCCCATATAGGATCATCAATCAACGCTACAAACCCGTCTAACTCACTGCATATATCTGTTGTCTGGTCATCCATGACCGCCGAATATTCATACATGGTCACAAAATCCTTATTTTCCTGTGCTACCTGCGTACGTGCAAGGTTAGCTAAGAATGTCCCCTCAGTCCTGACAATAGTATCGATTAAATACGCCTCGGCTGACCCGCCAGCGGATACCACTCCCGTTGTATATGGTGCGAATATATCGTCAATCTCTTTTGATATTTCTTTCTCGCCCTTACCCTTACTAATTCCATTAAGTAACGACTGTTTAGCCTTGTTTAATATATCATCCTTAACCTTACCTACACTAAGGAATACTTTGTTATCGATATACTTCTCGCCTGCTTTGACAGCTTTATCTATCTGGACTCCCGGTTCAAATAAGTTTTTAAACTGTTTACCCTTTAAATCCTTAACCTCAGCCTTAGCTTGTTTAATCATGTTTCGATATAGTTGCGTGTAGTTAAGTGTTAGTGTGTCTTTAAGTTCTCCAAGGTTTGCCAGTTGAATACTATCAATCGCTTTTATGTTTCCGTCGGTTAAAATCTTAGATGCCTTGAGCTTTAATTTCTCTCTCATGATTTTCATAATTGACGCTACATCACTTGTTGTACTCGTGTCAAACTTATCAAACACGCCTTTAATCTGTGTAATAGAATCCTTTTTATCTGCCTTAGATAACTTAATAAAGTTAGCATCAGGCTTATTAATAACTGGTGCGACCTGTGCGGGATACTCATATTGCTCTGTCTCGTCTAATGGCGATAAGTCTAGGATAGATCGCATTTGTTCTATATCGCTCTTGTTTATCGGGATACGTTTATCAATTAACTGTATAATATAATCAAGTATCTTGAACTTTTTATCGTTTTCAAACTCTTGAAAGTATAGTTTCGGGTAGTATTCTTGTTCTCCGAAATTAAGTATAACCACCATTTTAATAGCTTGATTAAAGACAGTCTCAATCTCGTCTTGATCTGATTTAAGTATCTTGAAAAACATATCAAAGTGTTGTTTACCTAGTGCAAACGATCCTCCGTTAATATCTTTACCAAACCCGACAAGATCCGGCATTAATAACCCTCTGGAAATCATGCTATTGCATCGTTCCATAATGATATTATATTCTTGACCACTAGCAGTAGATTGTTGTAATTCGATGTCAATTTCTTTTGGTATAACAAGCGTCTGTGATTGTTGAATAGCCTCTAGTGCTAACCTCAGCGACTCTTTATTAGTCTGAGTCATAGTCATTGGTACGCTTGCCACTGCAAACGGGCTAACATACTTCTGAGCGTATATTCCCCAAATAGGAAACACTAAATCCTTTAAAAACCAAGGACGATAACAACGTTCTAAATCTGTTTTACCGTATGGGATATTAAAACTTGTATTACGTGCTAAGTGTATAAACTTCCATGTAGGTAATACAGCCTTAGAGTTATTCTTTTGTTGCTGTAATATGTTGATAACGTTCCCTAGATCGTCGGTTTTGAAATCGACTGAATGTGGGGGAAGTGTCTTAATATCTGTTACCTCATACTTACCGCCACGGTTCTCCATGATCAATTCTGATACAGAAAACCCGTATTCGTACGCACTTAATACGTTCTTAACTGTTTTAGTTATTGAGATATTATCGATAAAACACTTCTCGACAAAATCGCATATTTCCTCGTTCTCTTCGTTCTCGTCCTCGTACCCTATATCTACCCCTGACGACATAATTAAAAGTTTCTTGATCTCTAGGATAGACGATATTTGATCGTCTCGGAGCATCTTGTCGATAGTCTTAAAGCCCTTACGAGTCATAAACTCATTTGGGTTATACTCAGCAATAAGCGAATCAATATACCGGTATACTTTTTGTGTACCCTTTATTAACCCAGCCTCTGCGGTTGTTGGTATTTCTTGTGGTGTTTCTTGTAATTTTTCAGCCAAATTATTAACCTGTGTGAGGTATAATAATCATTTAAATTTCAGTTTAAGAATAGTCTTGTACTCGGTATCTACCTATATTATAGACAGAATTAACCATATTGTCAAAAGATGATGTACTTTTAATCCTAAATAACGCCTGTGACATAGCGTCTACATCATCGTCATGCTTACCTTTAGGGAACGTTATCATCGACTTGATAAAGTCCTCGACCTCGGGAGATATAGATAACCTGGTATAATTCTCTTTAGTCGGCGACTGGTTATATCTATCTATCGTCTGTTGATCAGAATCACACGGTAAATATACGTTACCCGCTTCCCATAATGGCGATACTGCATGTACTCTGGCTTCTTTACTACCTTCAGGTTCAATGGGTATAACGCCCATGATATGTTCTTTAATTGTATCGTGGATCGCTGACCCGTTCGCCTTATCCTCGATTAGTATCTCGCTATAATTGCTATTTTTCTTGGTGAATTTCGCCATTTCCTGTAATGACTGGTTGAAGGTAAGCCGTTCTTTTATAAAATCACATAAATATATATTGGCGTTATCCTTGCCCCAGTCTTGCCCAGCTACAAAGTCATTATCATCATTGGCTTTAAAAGCGAAATCCCACGAATGTATATGAAACTCGAAATCCTTTTTTATTCTAGGATTATAGAACTTTACCCATTCACGCTTGATTGTTCCACCTGATGCGGGTACGGGAGATTGTTGATACTGACCTGAAAAGTTATAAGATCCCATGTTGCGTTTTAGATCGTTGACTATATCCATGTTAAACCTGTTCTTATCTAATAAATCACCACGTTTAAGGTTAATCACGGTTTTACTTATCGGCATAACTATTTTTTGATCAGACTCAGCAATCAATTGTAAACTAATATGTCGAATATTATTTTTATGACTTAGAATATACCCTGTTAAATCGTCCTCGTGTAATCGTTGCATGATTAATATAGTCTTGCCTGTCTTAGGGTTGTTTAATCGGGATTGTAGCGTGTCGGAATACCAGTCTAAGGCATGCTGTCGCTTAATGTCCGATCGTGCCATTAACGGCGAGTGTGGATCATCTACTAGGATAATGTCACCACCTTGACCTGTTAACGCCCCGCCAACTGTTACCGCATAACTATACCCTTGTTTGCTATTAAAGTATTCGCCTTTACTGTCTGCCCCTGATTGTAATTCATAATCACATACACTTTGATACTTCTGTGACTTAATAAGCAATCGTTTGAGATAGTGCGATTTTAATACTAGTGAATCACTATAACTCGTGTGGATAAAATACTTCTGTGGGTTGCGTAACCATACCCAAGCGGGGAATGCTATTGAAACAATGTTAGTCTTGAGAAATCTCGGCGGGATATTAATAATTAAATACTGATCGCTAGACTCGTAAAAATCTTGTAAAGTCTCGCAGATATACTGTATGTGCCAGTTAAGTTCTAACGGATTCGGGTTAAGTATTGACCATGTTTCGATAAAGAAATCATAAAACGACTTGGAATACAAATAGTATAACGATCTATCTATTGCCAATTATTTTTTATCCTTATACTTGGCTTTCAATGCGTTAAGTGTCCGCAAGTCCTCGACTGACCATGACTCGTAATCTGTTGTGTCTTGGTTGATATTGATGTTTTCCTCTGGTTTCTCGCCGATAGTATCCCTTATGATCTCGAATGCTTTGTTACCCTCAGCTCGTACCGATATGCCCCTCTGGACTAATTGCAAACCTAGTACCTTCTGAATGTCCATCGTGGATAGTTCCTCTTGTGTCATGTCTGGGTAATACTCATTAATCAATTCTTTAATTGACTTAGGTGCTTTATTTGCAAGCATAGATTCAAGCATTTTCTTAAACGTTTTCCGCTCAGTTCTCGCTTTACCACTTGCAATTCCGCCCATGATGCCAGCACTCTTTGCCTCATCTTTGGTTGGAGCGGGTACGTCAATACCTAATCTTTTGAGGTTTTTCAGGCTATTTGGGTTAGTTTGTTTTTTCATTCATGCTCCCTCCTATTTTTCTTTCATGTATCTGGGGTCTAGGCTATAGATTGATGTATTATATGTTTTCCTATCCGGCCATAACCGCCAAAGGTCATAAATACTATATTTTTTAATACTAAAACTTTTTATCATTCCAATTATTCTAAATAAATTTATATAAATACCGTCAAATTTTAATAAACTTGTTGTTAACATGTACCTGATATGACAAATATAACACATACCATAAAGCCCCTCACCCATACCACCAACATCATGATATATTGTTACTTTTCTTTTTTCACAATAACTACATATTTTATCATTTTTGTACAGAAATCCCCACTTATAAACAGGACTAATATTAGTTTTTGATCTCCACCATGATTTAATTGTATCTAATTTATTCATTCTCCTTTATTCCATCTCAATAATCTTAACTTTTTTTACTTCATAGTTTCTGGTATCATTGCAATTAAACCTTGCTGAATCCTCTTGTATGTCATGAATTTCTTCTAATGCACCTTCATGCGATAAATTTATTCTAAATGTTATTTTGCCGTCGCTATAAATTGCATAAACGATATGTTCTTTATTTTTCATTATTTAATACCACTCCTAACTATCATATTTTGTTTATGCTTTTGTTCTTTTAAAATTAATGATTTACTAACATTTAATTGGTAATAAAAATCAATAAAATCTTTTCTGTTTTTATTGCAATTACTTATTTCATAATCAATTATCCCTAATATGCTATACAATCCTACACAAATAAAATCAAACTCATAATCTAGGTATATATTGCCTTTATCATCATAAGCACTTGTATACGATATTTCATAATGATCATAATATTTATGATAAAATATCCCATATTTACCCTCTAGCAACTGTTCTATTAATTTACTAACTCTCATTATTCACCTCTACAATTAGCAACTCTCTTAAAAAAACTAAATTGCATAGCATATGATCTATGTGACATAGTCCCGATTCTTTATCAAAATTCTCGCCATTAAGCCACGAATATAAATGTCTAAGCAACGCCTGTTTGTATAGCTCAGGATCAACTAGTCTCCAACTATCACGATCTTTATATTTGGCTATACCGTATTCCCTAACCTTGGCTATTCCAGTAATAGCGGATATTGGAACTGTCGTATAGTCTAGCTTACCTTTTATCTCTTTATTATTTTCCATGTTACTCCCTAATCCTTTATAAACTCATCTGTTTGACGACCTATTATGCCCTCTAAAAGCTCAAAGCTATCCGTTGTTATAATAACCTTCGTGTGAGGATGCGTATTATCGTTTAACCATTTTATAATAGGCTTACCAAGATTATATAATGCTTCTCTCTGTTCGTCTGTCAAATTCATGTTATACCCTTATTTTACTAAAATCTGCGATCTTTGAATATAAATCGCTCATTCCCTTAACTAGTGCTAACCTGTTGTTTCGTATCTTTTCATCAGGATGCATGACTAAAACTTTATCGAAAAACCTTATTCGTATATCTAGCACCTCTTTACTAAACAATTGATCCATCCATCCTTTATTCATCTTTTACCATGCATTCTTTCGTGTTAATCATCATAATTCTTGTCGTTTGTTATCGTTTGTCCAAGCATTACAAATAAAATAAAAAGTATAAATATAAAAACACTACCCACTATACATTTACCTACATTATACTTATCCGCCATGAAAACATTAAGCAATAATATTGCTACTATCCAATTAATTCCTAATTTACATTTTCGTAAAATATAGAATGTAGCTAAGTTCCACTTTACCACAATAGATGCTTTCAAAAACAATAACACTGCTAACCCAACAATACCAAACAGTAATACCCACGAATATAATATAGTGCTTATTATTTCATGCATTATTCATTTTCTCCTAATATTTCATAGGCGATAAATCCTGCAACCAAAAATGTTAATATCTTGCTTTTCTTAACTACTTTCAATATTCTTTTTACTGTTTTATTATCCTCTAAATCTTCAATTGTTTCTTCAATTGTTTCTTTAATTTTATCTAACATAATTATCCCCTGATTGTCTCTGTAAGTTTTACCGCTATATATCCACCAACTAAAAAAATTAACAAACCCATCATATATTATCCTCCTTTAATTTTATTATAAACTATTCTTTACTCTTATTATATCATACAAAGTATGAGTTTTCCTTAACATAAGATTCCATCTGGCTAGGATTATAATCGTATTCATCTGCACTCGGAAGGTAGCAACCATTCATCGATGAGTACGCCCGGAACTTCTCGATAAATTCCATCATTTCCTCTTTATTGAAATCTCCTGTACTTTTGAGAAACTTAATCCCGTTTTTCTCATAGACACATCCTAGCTCAGTCTTAACCACTACCTTTGATTCCTCGAGAGTATACCCGAAAAAAGCCCCAAACATGGAAAACAATAAATGAACGTATCTGTTTTGGCTATTGGATCTCTTCTCAACGACTTTTGTTATAGTACACTTCGACTTACTAGCGATAAGTTTGTCTAGGTACGCTTTTGCCATTTGTTGTTCTGTGTTGCTTAATAAATTATAGTTCATGCTTTTAACCATTTGAGACAATCATCAATCGACCGCCATACAAGATGATTATACCCATATCCTACTATCTTATTCTTAAACCCTATCTGCTCTGGGCTTAACTTACCTTTGGCGTGTTTAAGTTCGATAAAATAAGCTATGCCATGCCGAAACAAGATTAGATCACACATCCCTTTAGTGTATCCCATTGCTTTGTGATAATTAATAAACTTCATTACCGTTGATCGACAAAACTTTGCCCCGCTCATAACATCTGTATACACGATAATAATATCATCGTGACGGCGTAATAACGATACGATCTGTTTTTGTATGTCATGCTCTTTCATCGTTTATAAACTCCCGTTAAAAACATAGTATTTACAATTAACATCGTATCCATGAACATGTTAAAACATACATCATCTGAAAATATAGACGCTCCCAAGGCTAACCCTAAAGCAACTCCCCAACAACCATAAATTATAATTTTATCCATGTTTACTCCTCTCTATTTATTAAGAAAAAGTTTTACAAATTTATCTCTATCTTTACGTGATCCTAATGTATTAGGTCTATATGAATTATATTCTTTATTTTTACATTTTCTGCACGTTTCTTCTGCGAGAATAAGATCATGATCTTGATCACAAGAGTTGCAAGGACTACACCAAGATTTTATTTTAGCTATTTCTTGGATAAATTTTTCTCCAAAAGTCTCTAGTGCTTTTGATATTTCTGACCACTGTTCAATTTCTAGCTGTACTTCTAGCATACGCTTACCCCACCTTCCTATACACGATTTTAGTAGCAAATACTTTTATATGCCTATCTGATACTTGGTGATAGTGAATATAGTTATTTGCAGGGTTTTTATATCCAAAATAGTGGTTATGTAATTTTGGGTGTCCTTCAAACTTGTAGCCCTCAAATATGTAATTACCTAGATATAACGGTTGTGTTGGTATTTTAAACCTATGAGCCTCTTTAGTTCTAAACACTAGCCCGTCCTCTTCCATATCAACATCAAGCTCCAAATACTCTTCATCTGGTAGTTGGTAGCTGGGGTCTAGTGCGTATACAGATGCATACATTCCTGTTTGAGTTGAGCCTTCTTCCCAACTCCCCCCTTCTCTTAGCCTTAAAAAAATTGGATTTCGGCTATTTTCCATTATAAATTCTTGGCTAGTCCTAGTTAGCTTCATAAAAATGATGCATGCCTCTTTATTAGCTTTTAGTTCCTCTACTGCTTTAATTGTTTGTTCACGTGTTAACATTTTATTTCTCCTTAAACATCTAATGTAATTAAAATTACATCTTTTTTTTCTTCACTTGCTTCAGCGTCGATCAACGCCTGCTCAAATGTATATGCTTCGTCGTCGTGTTGCTCTTCTAAATATTCCGCATAATCATCTGCATCAAAAAATGTTCTCTCTTCAATTTCCCATACCGTTTGTAAGCTCACTGAAAAATCGGTATACATTAGTGTGGCATATTCGTCTGAATATACTATTGCTTGCCCAATAATCGGGCGATCTGGATATTTCGCTTTTAATTCGTTCAATTCTTGTAGCCATTTTAGTGTCATTGTTTATTCTCCTTTAGTTTAAAATCATCACAAGTATCAAAAATACTGTGCCATGCGTCCCAAGGTGATCTATCTTTATATTTGATATGAATGCAAGAATGATGAGGAATTTTATATATTTCAGTTCTGCAACCACTACCCTTAAACTCACATTTCCAACACTTATTCATAATCCCCTACCCCTCGCTTTCTAAAAGTTCTGGATTTTCGTGTATGTTTCCGATGACTTCAACATCCTCAACCATATTCCAGTGAACAAAATAATAACCGCCTCTATGATTTTTATTTATTTCCTGTGGCATTAACGCACTTCTTGATTCATCAAATACAATAACGGCTTTAATTTTAACTCTCGGACACATGGTAATATCTCCAAAACTAATAGCGTCTCCTTCGTATATCTCTACCCCGTTTTTATCTTTAAGCCCTGTATATTGCATAACTTCTATGCCTTTTAAGAGTTCGTTTAGGTCTTTTTCTTTTAATTCGCAATCCGTGTCATAAGTACAAGTAGGCTCTATGTGCAAAACTCTTCCGCTCAACATTTCGAGCCAAATAGCACTATGTCCAATTGGATAGTGATAATCCTCTAAAAACTTTTTATCATTTTTACTCCACACTCTAAATTTAATCTCTCTCATCCCCTACCCCTCGCTCTCTTGTTTGTATTTTGAATCTCTGATGTCAAGCTCATTTTTTACCCTAATATCTGTATAAATAGACAGCATATGAGTAGACCTAAAAACATCAAGCCCAATATGGTTTTTAGAAGGGATAAAATCAAAAATAGTATCAATAGCTTTTTTTAGTCTCTCGTCTTGGACTATTAACTTGTCGCCTACATTTAAACCTAGTAAATCCTCTTTTCTACCGTCTATTTTTTTAACGGTATAGTCTTTATCAATTACAATTTTAATAACGACACTGCTTGTTTCCCCGTAATAATCACACCATCTATTACTAACCCTACCAAGTCCAATCTCTAACAGGCGGTTATCATAAAGATATTCATCAGATATAAACCCATAACCTACACCATTTCTAATATGTGCATCTTTTCCCAAAGTTTTAAAAAACATTTGATCGGTTATTTTTCTCTTAAACAATTTTTTTAATAACTTAATCATACTACCCCTCCCACTTCATGCTGTAAGCGTCAATTGCCTCTTGCTCGGTGTCGTAAAAAGTATGATTATCTTTCAAGGGGCAATTTTTTGCGTGAATAGCGTTATCATAAAAATCTGATTCTTTATAATCTTCGTCAATGTCTGGGATTATCAAAATCTCCGCACCACAAAATGGACAGTGTAGCCAGTCGCTCCATGGCTCTAGGTCTATCAACTCTACAGAAAAGTGTATATTTGAATTTTGATATGCTATCATGGCTTTATCGCTGTATATGTAGTGTATGATATGCTTCACGGGTTTCCCCTTCCACTTTACCGCATCGCCAATGTTATATTTATTCGCTGTCATATGTGTTTCCTTTCTTTCGTGCATAATTACCTATCCAAGTTCCCGTTTTAGTAAACAAAAATATTATACTACTAAGAAAAACATACATCGGCCAAAATGCCATAAGAAAAAGTATTACGGGGAGCATTGAGTAATTATCACCTTCTAAAGCTAATTTTCCATGTCTATATACTTCTGTAGCAATCAACCATAAAACAGTTATTATATACCCAATTAACCACCCGAAAAAAATCATATTTTCCGTAATTTCCATTACCCCACACCCCCTTGTATCTTGCTGATCTCGGCTCGTACTGCGTCGATTGCTTTAAATAATATTTCGGTGTCAATATGCTTACAAAATTCATGGAAGTGTCGATATCGATTTTCCATTGTGAGATGCTGCTCATACTCTAATATTCCGAGTAGCAAAACTATGTTTATTATCTTCCCATATGGAACTGGATGCACATTATTAAAAACCCATTTCGTAAAACTAGTAGTATAATACGCTTCTTTATATTTTTTATATTTTACGCACCACGCAATCCCATATTTTCCTCGCAACAAATTCTCAACGCTTGCGTCAAATCTTTTCATATAGTCTCCTTTTTTATTGATTTTTGATTTCGATAAACTACTTTTTCGGGATAAACTCTTATAAGGCTATCATCATTAAATAAATTTTCAAAAACTAGCTTGTTATTATTAGTATCTAACCATGCTAAATGACCAGAATAAATTAAAGAGTTATCACGATATTTATATCCTACGAACTCATAGGAGCTTTTATCAATTGGTGAAGGAAATTCCATAGGCGGTTTAGCTATATCAAACTCAGCATATATCCCATTTACTCCTGGTATCGTTCCCATGACCGAAATAATAAAAATCTGACCTTTAAATTCTAAGCCGCTTAGATTGTTTTCAAAATGTTTTATGTAAGTCTTAAACTCTTTATATTCACATCCTATCATTATGTAACCCCCTTTCAACTGTTCGGAATTTCCGAACTATTCACGCTTTTTAATGCGTCAATATCTTTAGCTAAATACCACATGTAACGCAGTATTAACGTGTTTATTTGTTTATTATCTTGTTGGATTTTATTTATCTCTGAAATTAATCTCGCTACTTGACGATTAACTATTTTATCATACATCCCTTAACCTCCTTAATGATTAATATTATATCAAATTATTTAATCCTGTATATCATACTTTGTATGAGAGTTTTAATCTCAAAATTTTTAACGTCTTTGTTTAATATTCTTATCACTCTAAACCCTTTATTTATAAAAAACTTATCTCGTTCTATATCCTTTTTTACCCTGTTGTCGTGATACTCACCGTCTATCTCTATTACCGTTTTATATGGTCTTGGTAAATAATAATCAACTAAATAAAAAGAATCATTATTAAAGAATCCCTTTTGTGCTATAAACTTAATATTATTATTAATTAATATTTTTTCAAATAATAATTCGTACCGTGTTTTATTATCTCTTAATAACCTTTGGTATTTAAACAAATAAGGTTGTTGCAATTTAATTCTTTTATTATTTAAAGACATAATAACCCCCCCCGTAAAAAGGCAATAACTCGCCAGGTGACCAGTTTAGAATTACTCCGCTTGGTCTAGTCTACTTATTCAGTAGGTCTCGTCACTTTATCGTTAGTGCTTACGGAAAACGCTTATAACTCGCATTTTCACAGGGTCTAATCTCTTTATACTGGCTCTCCCAGCTAAGGCCACCAGTGTAATAAATGGTTATTTTCTAAGTCCGTCAACCAGCGAATACGGTACGCCCTATAAGTTTTAAATGCACGGCATAACCTTTGCATTAGAGATATTAAATTAATTTATACAATTGATTTCGTAACAAGATTATGTTACTATCTGAATTGTATTAACCTAGCCCTATCTTACACGGTAGGGCGTCTAAATGTCAATATTTATTTTTTATTAACCTTCTGTACTTCTAATTCTTTATGAAACACTTTATTCTTGTGACGTTGTAAGTATTCCCATCGTTCTGGGTATCGGTTCTCAAACCAATCTAGAAATAATCGTACTGTCCTGTGTGCTGAGAATACTGGACTATATACATGATGATCCGCACATAATAGTATTCCGTTATTCATATCATATTTTAAGAACTTATTATTTCTAGTAACTATATGATGCACTTCTAAATTATCCGCTTTAAAACATACTTGGCATACAACGTCACGTTTTTTTACTGCTAGTTTAAATCTTCCTTCTTGACCGGGATTATCTTTACTCATTTTTTTGAATAGACCGCCCCTCTTTTCTCTTGGAAGTAGTCCTCGATCAACTCATTAGCAACCTTTTTTATCGTCGGTTTATCCAGTCCTAAGAACTCATAATAAGATATGCTATATTGTCGTTTCCAAGGTGCTTTTATATTTATATACACCTTCTCGAAATTATCATTATTTCGTACGCCATAACGCAGACCTTTATCCCAATAGGTTTTGCATACACTTGATATAATTTTATTGATCTCTAGTTTATCCATTTCTTATACCTTTGGAGCTTTTTAATCTCGGCTCGTACGAATTCGTGTGCCTCAAGGAGAGCTAAATGCATGTAAGATACCTTTTGTTCACCAATAAATTGCCACAGCTCATACTCTAATATTCCGAGTAGTAAAAGCAACGCTATTCGCATATCACATTCCCTTAATTCCTGCTCACCACGATCATAACCAAAATATACTTTATAACAGTTTCCTATAAACGGAATACCATATTTATCGATCAGCATATCTTCAACATACATGTCAAATCTTTTCATTTATTTACCCCTCTCAATAATCCTAGCATTTCATTGATAGCGTCTGTATGAGCTTTAATGCAAAAATCCATCGTTGCGTCACTGCATAACTGTTTGACTGCCATTAAATTATCGTGACTAAAGCCCTTGTTAAGTAACGCCCCTTCATCTACTGCTAACTCGATTGACTCTAGCCGTCTAAAGAACGTTTTCATATCTTTAACTTTACCTTTAAATATTAGCATTTTACCCACTTCCTTTTATCCTTTTTTTAGTCTTTCTAATTCCTCTTCCATTTTTTTAACTTTTCTTTCTTTTGCATCTATTCTGTTTAATTCATAATACTTTTTTAGAATTGATGGAAATTCATTAAATATTTTCCCAGCATTTTCCAATGAGAAGAAAAGGCATTTATTAGCACTATCTATATATTTAGGATGATAACCCTTTAGTTCTTGAAAAAATGTTTTAAAAAACTCATTTGGTGGGTCATAGTCACCATCGCTACCGCTTTTAAAAATATAGCCTCCAGTCGGAAAGCAAATCTCTAAAAGCAATTCATCTTCTGGTTGGCTTCCGTCATCAGACCATGACACTTTTCTACTATATTTCTCCCCCCAGTAAGCAAGATACATATAATCACCAAATTTATTGCAATCTAAGGACTTTATATCTCGTGGGTTAATATTAAAACCGTATTTTTCTTTTAATTCGATTCCAAATAAATGTACCTTTGCCCTAGATTCCATCATATCAACGTCGTATATGCAAAGCTCTCTGTGCTTTTTTACCACATCAAGTATTTCTTTGTACGCTTGCTCCTCTTTATATTCTTTATTTAATGTCATGATTTTACCCACTTCCTTATTATATTTGATTCCTTAATCCAACGATCAAGGGTTACTCTAGGTACGTTTAACAATAGACTTAGCTTCAATTGACATGGTTCATATTCAAGTAATTCAGCTAACACTAGTCTAAAACAGTAGTATCGGTCTTTTTTGTTTAACGCTTTAAGCTGTTCTAAATATTCTAATACGTTTGGTTTCATAATCTCTCCTAGGCGTACAAAACGATATGATGTTTAATTTTCATTTCGTTTAGTTTTGCAGATTTTGTGTACATGACTTTTAACTTTTGCATTTGTTCATGTGCTTTTTTTAATTGCACTGGTACGATAGGTTTAATTGGCGTTATTACTCTAGCTGGTTTTTTCATTTTAAGCGTTGTTTTAATATCTCCATCAATTATTTTAAACATTGATCGCACCCACCTTAGTAAAGTTTTTTGCTAGTTTAGGTTCTGGATGTTTACACGGTAGCCAGTACACACAAAACTGCTTGCCACGTTTATCTACATATTGTTGAGAGTGTAGCTTTAACCCTAGCTCGTCAAGGAAATATCTTAGATCGCTGATCCTCGCACCGTAACGCATAAACTGTAAATTCCAGAAATGGATACTTGAAACAAACTCATTTTCCCATAACGCAAGCAATACTATATCGTTCTGGCTTTGTCTTTTCTTGCGTCCGATGTCCTTAATGTGATTTTTTAATAATAATATAGAATGGTTAGTATTCATCGTTTGATCCTCCGTCTAAACTTGCTATTTCCTCATCGAGACAATCATCACAAATTATTCTATTGCCAAAAACATAATCATCGTCTTTAGGCAATAACCGCCCGCACTTCTCGCATTCTTGATACTCTCTATCTTTACTCATTTTTTACCCCCAAATATAAACCAGTCGATTCCGACCATTAAAATGATCGTTATTAGTCCCGCAACCATTCCATACAATACTAAATCATTGGTATCAATTACTCTATTCCACATTATTTTGCTCCCTTGTTTTAAACAATTCTGGATAACATTGCAAGACAGCCCTAAACACAATACCCTGTAACCATCTTCTAACATCTGTCTTAGAATACATATTTAGACCATCTAAATAATTATCAATAGCCGTTTCTTGTTCTTGAGTAAACATTATTTTTTATCCATTCTGTGCAATGAGTAGAAAACTAATCCGAAAAATACCAATCCTAAATAACAATATAATAACCATTCGTTCATTATGCCTCTCCCTCTTTTTTAACGATTTTTTGTTTCCAAATATAAGTACCATCTGCTTGTTTAAATCCCTGAGCTAAACAGTTTATACAATACATATCGTGTTTGCTTGTTTCGCTTTTGTATTTGTTGAAACTACCTACCTTGCCACAGATCCCACACAAATGAGTACTTGTCTGTGGTTTATATATCGTTTTAGTCTCTGGTTTTGGTTCTGGCTTTTTATCTGCCTTACCTTCTAGATTGTTAGTATAAACCTCACTACTTATTTTATCTGGATCGTCCCCGCTAGGAATAGCAAACGTTCTTAGCAACATATACTTATAAGCGTATGTCATTGCCTTGCCTATACCTTTATCTTGAGTATCCACGCCCGTTCCTGTCGACACTAGTATTTCAAATTCTTTAGGATCATCAACGTTTACTATTTTATAATGTACCTCAATTGTAGTTAGGTGATTGTTTGATTTAGTAACCGTGTTGTTATATTCTTTTTCAGTAGTAAATGTTTCTCTCGATACCATTTGTTCTACTGGTAAAATAACTAGCCCCTCTTCGATTAGTGCCTTCCTTACCGACTCTGTAACTTTTTCTTCCGATAATGCCTTATAACTTCCGCTACCTGTTGATATTGAATCATCCTTTTTTAGATATTCTATTTTAGCCATAACATTTGATATTTTTTTATATAAATTATCCATTAATAATGCTCCTTCTTTTTTTTAAGAATTTCAGCGTCTCTTTCATTCTGAATCTCAGATATTTTTAGACATAACTTGTCTTTTTCTTTCTTTAAATCATCTATTTCCTTATCAATCTTTTCAATATCCTTTCCTAATTCATAAATATAGGCATCTGCTAAACCTGCAAAATCAACATATAACCCGTATATGTTCATTATCCTTAGTGTGCCATCAGTAACATATACTATAACTTCGTCTGGGTGATTGATCGCCTCCCGATCATACCTACCTTTCATTATATTTTTATTTTCAACCCAATATACTGTATCGCCAACTTGTGCTATCACTTTCATTCCTCCTTTGTTTGATTTATGGTTAAATTATATGTTACATTTGTATCATTGTCTATAGGGCGTGGTATGAGTTTGCATCATACTATGTACGAGAAAACCCTGACTTGTGATCAGGGTTGTTTATACTTGAAATTCAGTAAGGTCTATATTTTAGTAAGCATTAGACCGATACCGTCAACAATGCTTTGATTGTCGGGATACATCGATATTAGTCTCTTAGCAACTTCGACGAACCTGTCCCTTTTGCCTAGATGATAAAACAAATCACGTTGTAACTGTAATACCATTGTTGTCTGGCGTCCTGAGGTTAGTAACTCGTCGAGTAATATTTCGCACTTCTCATATTCTTTGTCTCTGAAATATAATTGTACTAACATCATTTTCCAGTTGTTGAAATATTTAGGTATATCCTTGAACTTCTCGACCATATCGAGTATATAGTCCTCGGCATCTAGCGGATCAACCATGCTAACATAATCAATATGTAATTGTTGCCAGTCATCACCATAGAGGTCAATAGCTTGCTTAATTAACATTACCGCATGTTCTCTATCACGTGTTATGGTGTTAATCGCTTCTTGGCGTAATTTAGACGCTTTGAGGTATTTGTCATATCGTTCTTTAGTCGCCTTATATCCAAATTGACCAGTTATAGGCTTTACCTCGGTTGGGACTTTGAGATTAAAACGATCCGTTAGTTCGTGAGTTAAAAGATATGTTGATCCGTACTCGTGGTATTCCTTTTTTAAAATTGCTAGCCCTAATGACTCTAACATTTCTTCTAACAATTCTGGTGTAAAAATATTTATATGCTCGTCCTTAAAAAATGTTGATGCGTCCCCACTAAAGCCTGCGTATTCGATAACCTTAAAAGTGGGCAACGCTAAATATATTACTCCCGTATCATTCATTATCGAACGTCGGGAAGATGTACGATATATTCTAAACTGCAAGTGACTCTTTATCCATTGCATAAACTCAACAGGATTATATATATGCTCTAATACATGATACAAAATTATAAGATCATGGTTAGGATGCACCTGTACTTCATTGGGCTTTTCGATAATGTTATAACCATTAATAATCGTTCCCCAGTTACGATGCCCTTTATTGCTTTCAATTCCTAAATATTCGTATTCCCTATCGCCCTTAAACTCCTTAATAACATCGTTCATATAACCATCACTACAGCCAAAATCAAGCACATGCCTAATATCAAAGGCTAAGTCTAGTTCTTTAACCCATTTAACAAGCAAATTTCTATGAAATTCCATCTTGTTTTTCTTGGTCTGCTGGAAGTGCAAAGTCTGCGGTCGCGCTTCCTCTTGATAATATTTCTCTAAATCTGGGACTTGGCTATAAGTGATAAACCCGCATTGCTTACAAATAAACGGTAAACAGTCCCCACCTATTGGTCGGACATCTTGCAAGTATTCCCGTTCTGTTGACTTACATATCGGACATAGGTTGTTTTGTAGTCTCTTCTCAGGATTCCACATCGCATAAGTATTGACGTCTTTATTCACTGGCTCAAATTCGCTTTTCATCTTTTCAATTCCCTCTTTCCCCATATTTGACGCTTATAATCAGCGTTTTGTAATTCGTTTCTAAATGCGATTAATTCTCTTAGCTGTGTCTCATCCATGCTGACTTGGTGATCATGAAACTTGCTTGAAGTCTTTAATCTATTCAGCGTAAAATGTTTCTCAATCATATTCGCACCAGCACTAATCGCTATTTTAACTATATCGAGATCCACTGTATGATCTGATATTCCCGTCTTATATCCTGATTCAATAAGTTCCACCATCATATTAAGCCCTAGCTTATACTCTTGCTTTTGAGCCGGATACTTAGGCACACATATCAAGTTAACATCCTCTCTAGATAAGGTTTTTCTATGTACAAAATAATCATAGATCGATAAACTTCTAACCACGCCATTATGTTGTTTTTCTTGGCATACCGCAACCTTAGGAATATATTTAAGTTGTTTCAAATCATACTCGCCAAAGTTGCTTATTATGATTCGGTCTTTATACCCGTGAGTTGTCGCCCATTCAATCACTGATTCTAAGTCCTGATAATATATTTCTCGCTTTTTTGCCTGCTCATATCTTGTGTCCTCTTTATGATATACATTATCCACATTCCACGCTTGATACTTAATAAAGTCTACCCCTGACGCTATCGCCTCGGACGTGAGTTCAAATAGATTCTCATAATTACCCTCATGATTCTGCCCGATCTCTGCCACTATATAGGTATAATTATCGATCATAGTATCTCCTTTTTAAGTATATCCTTGTTATATTCCATGCGATTTAAATACCTATATGTCATCCCGTAAATCCTCAGCAACGTATTAGAATAAAACTCATTTTCAAATATCGCCATGCTTTCCGCAAGTTTGGCTATCTCTTTCATTTTGTTCTGGACTATTTTAGCCAGCTCCATTAATGCCTGTGCGTTATTTTGTTCCTTAAACGTTGATATTCTATTCTTAATTTCATCAACATACACCTTTACTATATCTAGTTTATGCTGTACCTCGGTCTTGTCTGTGGGATTCCATAGGCTCAAAGGGTACATTATATCAAAGAACTTGTTTATTAATTCCTGATTATTTAACGCCCAAACCTCAATGGTTAAATTTGGGATAGATATAGTATTAAACTTATTATTACTTGTTATTAACATAGTAATTCCTTATATACGTATCTACCTTCTCGTTATGTTCTTGATCCGCCGTAATCTGTTTTTTATGGATTCGGTGATAGAATAATGGCGTATCGACAAACCCCGTTTCAAAATTATACTTCTTGGCTGTCTCAATTAAACTAATCCCGTCACGGTATTTTTGACCTTCGAGGTATTTAATAAACCCATAGATTTTTTTATCGATAATACAGTGGCAAGATAGATAATTTATATCGCCATTAACGGTTTTAACGATCTTCTCGTTTTCGTCAATGATATGGTGAGCTGGGTATACTATCCCGTAATCGTTCTCAGTACATGCCTCTAGTAAGGTTTTACAGGCTGATTCACATAGATAATCATCTGCATCCGCTCTTAATACATACTTGCCCCGTGCCTGTTTTATCGCCC
>Ga0315909_10001098_pt1 | contig 36584 bp, 33 predicted proteins | sample LakEriMetagenome_11_FD_203527 | JGI IMG/M metagenome (GOLD analysis project Ga0315909, IMG submission 203527) | Freshwater fungal communities from buoy surface, Lake Erie, Ohio, United States - Buoy 2 MA125 | ecosystem: Environmental > Aquatic > Freshwater > Lake | place: USA: Lake Erie, Ohio... | reverse complement strand
TCCAAGAATCTCATTGGCACCAAATAATACTGCAATGATGAATGTTACCACTACTGGTGCAAACGTATTTGGTACACTGAATGCTACAGGAAACGCAAATGTCGGCAATTTGGGAACAGCACAAGTTTTTGCAACAGCAAACATAACTGCTCCTCAATTGATCAGTAACGTTGCAACTGGTACTGCGCCGCTTATTGTAACTTCTACTACTCAGGTAGCAAACTTGAATGTTGCAACTGCTGGAAGTGCAACCACCGCAGGAACCGTAACAACCGCTGCACAACCTAATATTACATCAGTGGGTACACTGACAAGTGCTACTGTGACGGGTAATGTGGCAGCAGGCAATTTAACAACAACTGGTGTACTAAGCGTAACTGGTACAGGCGTAAGCAGTATCGGTGGCAACTTAGATATGACCAGTAATACAATCATCAATCTTGCTACGCCAACTAATCCAACTGACGCCGCAACTAAGCAATATGTTGATGATGTTGCACAGGGATTGAATGTACACGATTCAGTAGCAGCCGCAACACCCGCAACACTTGCTACTATCACCGGTGGTACAATCACTTATAACAATGGTTCAAGTGGTGTCGGCGCAAACTTAGTTACTACTGGAACATTCAACTTAATTGATGGCGTCAACGTTCAAACTGCTGGTACTCGTATCTTGGTTAGAAGCGAAGCAAACGCAGTACATAACGGCATCTATACGTGGAGCAATGCTACTGTCATTACTCGTGCTACTGACTACGATAGTGTACCTGAAGTAGAAGCCGGTGACTTCGTGTTTGTTACTGGTGGTACACTGTATGATAATACTGGTTGGGTACAGACCTCAACTGTAACTGCTATCGGTATTGCCGGCAATAACATTGACTTTACTCAGTTCTCAGGTGCTGGTACATATACTGCTGGTACTGGCTTAACACTAACCGGATCAGTATTCAGTGTTAACGCTTCGCAAACTCAGGTCACAAGTGTCGGTACACTAACTGGCCTAAACTCAAGCGGTACTATCACGGCCCCAGCATTCACTGCTAATACAGGTGTATTTACGGGTAATGGTTCTGCGTTAACTGCGCTTAACGCAAGTAATATTTCAAGCGGTACTCTTGCTCAAGCAAGACTTGCTAACGCATCGTTGACTGTTAACGGCACTTCAATCACACTTGGTGGTTCAGGTACAATTACTGCAACTGCAACAAATGCGTTGACTATCGGTACGGGATTAGGTGGTACGAGCTATAATGGTAGTACCGGCGTCACTATCACCAATACAGGTGTAACAAGTATTGTAGCTGGCACCAATATCGCAGTTAGCGGTGCAACTGGAGCAGTTACCGTAAGCGTGACTGGTACTGTACCAACTGCTACTACTGCTGGTACAGTAACAACAGCGGCTCAACCAAACATTACAAGTGTCGGTACACTAACTACTCTTGCTGTTACTGGGACAACAGGTATCGCTTCTACAGATTCATCCGGGACAGGAAGTACCACTAAAATCATTAGAGCCGTTAATGGTGCACAAGATATAGGTTTGATTCCCCGCGCAGGCGCAGGTTCATATAATAACTTAACCGGTGCCGATGACACACTGATTGTATTTGCAAATAGTTCTGCACAGGGTAATGCTAACTTAACCATCGCACCTTGGGCAAGTGCAAATACTGGTATTAGAATACAATCAGTATCAAACACTGCAACAATCTTCTTAAATGCATCAACTACCAATGTCAGTTCAGCACTACAAGTAACTAACATCACAACCGGCGCAAACACTACAGCAGGCACTGTAACTGGTAACTGGACTCTCACTGCTGGTTCAAGATGGCAAGCTACTTACGCTGACCTTGCAGAAAAGTATGTAGCAGATGATACCTATGAACCAGGCACAGTTCTATTGTTTGGCGGCGAACAAGAAGTCACTCTATCTAATGCATTTGATTCAACTAAGGTAGCAGGCGTTGTTACAACTAACCCGGCGTACTCAATGAATGCAATGTTAGAAGCAGAATATGTTGCGGAAATAGCACTACAAGGTCGTGTACCGTGTAAAGTTCAAGGCCCTGTTGAAAAGGGTGACTTGATGGTATCAGCAAGTAACGGACATGCTACTGCAAATAATGATGCACGAGCAGGAACTATTATCGGTAAAGCATTAGAGAACTTCAATGGAGACTTTGGTATGATTGAAGTAGCAGTTGGAAGGTTCTAAGAGCATGATTTATATGATTATAAATAGTAACAATATAGGAAGTATATAATGGCATTATTCCCGTCAAACCCAACTAACGGCGAAACAACTATTGTAAACGGGATAACCTATACCTATAACAGCGCACAGACTGCTTGGATAAGAACTGCTGCTGCACCGTCAGGTGACTTTAACGTTAGTGGCAATCTTACAGCGACCGGCAACATTAGTGGTGTAAGACTAATTTCAAATGTTGCAACTGGTACTGCTCCACTTACAGTCTCATCCACTACTCTTGTCTCTAATCTTAACGCTGATTTATTAGATGGTTTTAATACCGCTACTGCAAATACTGCAAGCACAGTAGCAGTGCGTGATGCAAGTGGTAACTTAGCTGCTAACTTCTTTATTGGTAATGGTTCGCAACTAACCGGAATCATCACCTCAGTATCAAACGTTTCAAATGGTAACTCAAACTTAAGTATTCCGGCAGCGAATGGAAACATTAATCTCAGTGTAGCAGGTAATGCTAACGTGCTTGTGGTGACTGGCACCGGCGTCAATGTTGCCGGTACACTAAATGCAACTGGGAATGCCAACGTTGGTAATTTAGGAACGGCAGGACTAATCACCGCAACCGGCAACGTATCTGGTGGTAACTTAACTACTGCCGGGTCACTTAGCGTTACTGGTACTGGTAATATCGGTGGAAATCTTACTGCTGCTAACTTAACAGTTGGGACCGGCACCGGAGGTAATATTACCGGTGCAAATCTCGTATCAGCTAACTTCTTTACCGGCACATTAACTACTGCTGCACAACCAAATATTACAAGTGTTGGTACATTATCAAGTTTGAGTGTTACTGGAAACATTACATCAGGTAATGCTAATTTAGGTAATGCTGTAAATGGTAATTTCTTTATTGGTAGTGGTAATAACCTATCAAATATTCAAGGCGCTAATGTTACTGGAGCAGTAGCAAGTGCAACAAGCGCAACAACAGCAGGTACAGTGACTACTGCGGCGCAGCCTAATATTACATCAGTCGGTACACTAACCAGCGTTGCCATCACTGGAAACGCAACAGCAGGAAATGTCTACGCTAACTCAGGTACAATCGGCGCTTCATTACTAACTGGTACACTAACAACAGCAGCACAACCAAACATTACAAGTGTTGGTACTCTTACCTCGGCCGCAGTGACAGGTAATGTCACTGCCGGTAATGTCTATGCTAACTCAGGTACTATTGGTGCATCAATCGGTGTTCTAACGACAGGCAACATTACTACAATCAACAGTGGATTGATGCAAAATGGCAATAGTAATGTTACTATCACTGCTAATGCTAACGTCACGCTACACGCGGTGGGTGGTGCAAGAATCGTTGCTACATCAACTGGCGCTAACGTATTAGGTACATTAGGTGTTTCAGGAAATGCAAACGTAGGTAACTTAGGCGCTGCTCAGATACTTGCAACAGCTAATGTTACTGCACCTCAGTTGATCAGTAACGTAGCAACTGGCACTGCACCATTCGTAGTAACATCTACAACTCAAGTTGCTAACTTGAATGCCGCAACAGCCGGTACTGCAACGAGCGCAACGAGCGCAACCAACGCTGCTGCCTTACTACAGAATACATCAACTGCAACTACTGTTTATCCTACCTTCAGTACTTCTGGCGCTAATGGTAATAGTCAGGCTGTAATTAATACCGGTATCACTGCTAACTTAGGTAACGCAAGTATTACTGCTACAACATTTGTAGGTGCTCTATCTGGTGCTGCAACTACTGCCGGTACAGTGACAACTGCTGCTCAACCAAATATCACAAGTGTTGGTACATTAACATCATTAGGTGTCAGTGGAACAGTTACAGCTCCCGCATTCACTGCCAACACAGGTGTATTTACGGGTAATGGTAGCGGACTAAGTGCGATTGCAGGTGCAAACGTCACCGGTACTGTTTCTGCCGCTACTACTGCCGGCACAGTAACAACAGCAGCGCAGCCTAATATTACGAGTGTCGGTACACTGTCATCATTGGCAGTAACGGGTAATGCTAACGTAGGTAATCTAAACTCTTCCGGTAGAGTTAGGGCTTCAGGCGAAATCATCGGTGATGGTCAAGTAGGCGAAGGCGGCCAAATTGTTCTAGGTTGGGTAAACACAACTGGTTTAACGGGTCAAGCCAACAGCACTTGGAACATGGATGTAGATAGCTCTAATAACTTTAGACTGTTCTATCAAAACGCAACAGGTGGCACTGGTGTAGCGTTGACTGCTAACTCAACCTCAAATGTTATCTCTACTATCGGAAATATTTCTGCCCCATACTTCATTGGTAACGGTAGCCAGTTAACTGGAATTACCGTAGCTGCCGGATCATCAATTGTTAATGGCAACTCAAACGTTAATATTCCAGCAGCAAATGGCAATGTTAATATCAGTGCTGTAGGTACCGCTAATGTCGTTGTAGTGACTGCGACTGGTGTTAACGTAGCAGGTACATTGAATGCTACTGGTAATGCTAACGTCGGTAATTTGGGTGCAACTGGTGTAGTAGCAACTACGTTGGGAGGCTCACTAACAACCGCAGCACAACCAAACATTACATCAGTAGGTACATTAAGTACGTTAACTGTAAGTGGCAACGCAAGCGCAGGCAACTTAAATACTGCTGGCGCAGTTGTTGCAAGCACACTGACTTCAAATGTAGCAACAGGCACTGCTCCATTAACCGTAACAAGCACAACTCGTGTAGCGAACTTGAATGTTAACTATGCAAACGTTGCTGATTTTATTAGCGTAGCTGCTGGAACAGGAAATAACTTCCTAATATTCGCAAATGCGGCAACAGGTAACATAACAGAGCTAACAAGTACAGGTCTTACTGCTAACCTATCAAATAACTCTATTACCGCAACTACTTTTGTCGGTGCGCTAAGTGGTGCTGCCACAAGTGCTACTACTGCTGGTACAGTGACAACTGCTGCACAACCAAACATTACTTCAGTAGGTACACTAACTTCCGCTGCGGTGACAGGTAATGTCACTGCTGGCAATGTCTATGCTAACTCGGGCACAATCGGGGCGTCATTGCTTACTGGTACACTAACAACCGCTGCTCAGCCCAATATTACTTCAGTCGGAACACTAACATCAGCGACAGTAACAGGTAACGTTGCAGCCGGCAACTTGACGACAACTGGTGTACTCAGTGTAACAGGTACTGGGGTAAGCAGTATTGCTGGTAACTTAGATATGACCAGCAACAACATCATCAATCTTGCATCACCAGTTAACGCTACAGACGCGGCAACTAAGCAATATGTTGATGACGTTGCACAGGGACTTCATACCCATGATAGTTGTAATGCAGCTACTAATACCACTCTTGCATCAATCTCCGGTGGTACTGTAACTTATAACAACGGTACGTCGGGCGTCGGCGCAACACTAACTACAACCGGTTCATATACAACTATTGACGGCGTTACATTGTCAAATGGTATGCGTATTCTTGTTAAGAACGAAGCAAACGCCGCTCATAACGGTATCTATGATCGTACAAGCACTACTGTATTGACTCGTTCAACTGACTTTGACACTCCTACTGAAATGGCAGGTGGTGACTTTACGTTTGTTAACGCGGGTACACTATACGATAACACCGGTTGGGTAATGCCCGATCCAGTTACTACAGTTGGTACAACTGCTGTTAATTGGGTACAGTTCTCAGGTGCCGGCACGTATACTGCTGGCACTGGTTTAACACTAACTGGTAGTCAGTTCAGTGTAAACGTTGCGCAGCCAACGATCACCAGCCTTGGCACATTAACTGGATTAAACTCAAGCGGTACTATCACGGCCCCTGCATTCACTGCTAATACAGGCGTATTTACGGGTAATGGTAGTGGTCTAAGTGCAATTGCTGGTGCTAACGTAACTGGTACAGTATCAAGTGCTACAACAGCGGGTACAGTAACAACGGCAGCACAACCAAACATCACAAGCGTTGGTACATTAACATCGCTTGCTGTTACTGGTAACGCAAGTGCCGGCAACCTAAACACTGCTGGCGCAGTTGTTGCAAGCACCTTGACTTCAAATGTTGCAACTGGTACTGCTCCTCTGACAGTAACAAGTACAACTCGTGTTTCTAACTTAAACGTTGCTTATGCTAACGTTGCTGATAATATTAATGTAGCAGCCGGAACAGGTAATAACTTTATTGTCTTTGCAAATGCAGCAACCGGCAATGTTGCTGAACTGACAAGTACAGGCCTCACTGCTAACTTGTCAAATAACTCTATTACTGCAACAACATTTGTCGGTGCTCTATCAGGTGCAGCAACAAGTGCTACTACAGCCGGTACAGTAACGACAGCAGCACAGCCAAACATCACAAGTGTCGGTACACTAACATCATTAGGTGTTAACGGCACCGTAACTGCGGTAGCATTCACTGCTAACACTGGCGTATTCACTGGTAACGGTTCAGGGTTAAGTGCAATTGCAGGTGCAAATGTTACTGGTACGGTAGCAAGCGCAACCGCAGCAACTAATGCTTCTGCACTACTACAAAACACTTCAACAGCAACTACAGTATACCCTACATTCAGTACTTCAAGTGCTAATGGCAACTCAAGTGCTGTTATCAACACCGGCATTAGTGCTAACTTAGGCAATGCCTCTATCACAGCAACCACTTTCGTCGGTGCTCTAAGTGGTGCTGCAACAAGTGCAACAACTGCTGGTACTGTAACAACAGCAGCACAGCCTAATATTACCTCAGTCGGAACATTAACTTCACTGGGTGTTAATGGTACTGTTACTGCGGTAGCATTCACTGCCAACACAGGTGTGTTCACTGGTAATGGTAGTGGTCTAAGTGCAATCGCTGGCGCTAACGTCACTGGTACTGTAGCAAGCGCAACAAGTGCATCAAGTGCCACAACTGCTGGTACAGTAACAACTGCTGCACAACCCAATATTACGAGCGTTGGCACCCTCACTTCACTCGGCGTAAATGGCACAGTAACCGCAGTAGCATTCACTGCTAACACAGGTGTGTTTACGGGCAACGGCTCAGGCCTATCTGCAATTGCTGGTGCTAACGTTACTGGCACGGTATCAAGTGCTACCAGCGCAACGAGTGCGACAACTGCTGGTACTGTAACTACAGCAGCACAACCCAACATCACTTCAGTTGGAACATTGACTGGTTTAACCGTTAACGGCACCGGAACAATCACTACAGGTAACATCACTACTATTAACAGTGGATTGATGCAGAACGGTAATAGTAACGTTACGATCACTGCTAACGGCAACGTTACCCTACATGCGGTAGGCGGAGCAAGAATCACTGCTACATCAACTGGGGCAAACGTAACTGGCACGTTAGGTGTAAGTGGTAATGCTAACGTATTGAATTTGGGTACTGCTCAAGTTCTTGCTACAGCAAACGTAATTGCTCCTCAGTTGATCAGTAACGTAGCAACTGGCACTGCTCCTCTTGTTGTGACTTCCACAACTCAAGTTGCTAACTTGAATGCTGCAACTGCTGGGTCTGCTACTACTGCCGGTTCGGCTACAACAGCAGGTACAGTAACAACCGCAGCACAACCCAACATAACCTCAGTAGGCACTCTCACATCACTGGGTGTAAACGGTACTGTTACTGCGGTTAACTTTACTGCTAATACTGGGGTGTTTGCAGGTAGCGGTGCCAACTTAACAACATTAAATGCAAGTAATATCTCAAGCGGTACTCTTGCTCAAGCAAGACTTGCAAATGCAAGTGTGACATTGGGTAGCACGGCATTGACATTGGGTAGTACGGTTACTACAGTAGCTGGTCTATCAAGCGTCACTTCTACTACATTTGTCGGATCATTAAGTGGTGCTGCTACAACAGCAGGTACAGTAACAACAGCAGCACAACCCAATATTACTTCAACCGGTACGCTATCAAGTCTTACTGTATCGGGTAAAGCAAGCTTGACCTCTACAAGCAATGCGCTTGAAATAGGAGGTTACACTCAGATTAGTGGTGCAAGTAGTGCAGTAGGTATTAAGTTTACAGGTGGCGGAACTCTATATGGTTTAGCAATGCAGCCTGTAACTGACGGCACCAACATGATGACGTTCTTCAACGCCGCAAATACTGCGGTGGGTTCAATAACTCAGACCGCAGCCAACATAACTTGGAACGGGCTGGTTACCGGTTCTAACGTCACTGGTACAGTAGCAAGCGCAACAACTGCTGGTACTGTAACAACAGCAGCACAACCTAATATCACGAGTGTCGGCACTCTTACGAGCTTAGCTGTCACTGGTACAACTACATCAGGTAACTTGTCAACTGCCGGTACATTAGCAGCAGGCAACACTTCGTTAAGTGGTTGGGCAAGAGTAAGCAGCGCCCGCGGCGGTGTCCTATCTCCTACATTAGGTCAGAATAACAGTGCGTTATATGTAACTAACTCTGATAGTAACTATGGTATCTTGATGGGTGTTGATCCGTCGTCAGGTGATGGATGGATTCAAGCTCAAAGAACAGATGGTACCGCAACTGCGTATGATATGCTACTCAGTCCGGCCGGCGGTAATGTTGGTATTGGCAACACTGCACCAGCACACAGACTTTCAGTTACCGGTACTACTTCTCTCGTCGGCAATGTAACTATACAATCAAATGTCGCCTATGTATCGCCGAACGGCTCAAATACTATTACTCAAAGAATGGCCAATGGTGGAACGCTATCTTGGAACGGAAACGCAGGTCAGCTATTCAGTATCGTAGATAGTATGACTGGCAACATCTTCACTGTTAATGATGTTTCTGGTATCCCGTTAATTAGTGTTGATTCAGGCGGCAATATTCAATTTGCAGTATCAGGTGGCTTTGTAAATTACGGTGTAACAACTGGCATTACAGCAGCCGGCTCAACTCAGGGTACTGCGACAGCCCTTACTAGACCAATCAATGTTGTAAGCACGGTAAGTGCAAGTACTGGTGTAATTCTTCCAACAGTACCGGCGGGCGCAAGAGTTATAGTTATGAATACGAGCGGTACAGCGTTGAATGTCTATCCTCCTTCTGGGGCCGTCATCAACTCCGCAGCAACAAACGCTGCATACTCAATGCCAGCTGGTACAAGACTAGAGTTTATCTCAGTTTCATCAACTCAGTGGTATACAATGAACGCTACATACGGATAAGGAATATCAAGTGGCAATTGCATACAACCCTGGAATAGTAACAAGCGATTTAGGTCTTTGCTTAGATGTGTTCAATTCTGAAAGTTTTACCGGAAGCACTACAACGTGGTTTGATATAAGTGGAAACAATTTACATGCAACCGGAAGTTCAGGCTTAAGTGCTACTGGTCTTGCTTCCGGAGGCTCAGCTTGGTCTACGCCGTCTACATCTCTTTTAAACACTGATACGCACTCCGTATTCTTTACTGTTAGATTTAACACCAACGGTACCTATCCAAACGGTACTTCTGGAAACTGGGATATGCTTTTTCAGTATGCAGCAGGAGGCAGCGACAGAACGCCAGGTGTTTGGAGATATCCCTCAAACAGATACATACACTGGAGATATGATCCCGGTAATAGTGGTGCAGACTTTGGTCAAACTTCTTTAGGGTCCGGCGGAACAGAATTTGCAGTGAATACTTGGTTCTATATAGGCGTAACTAAAAACGGTGCAACGGCCACATCATATGTTAATGGTACGTCATTGGGAACTAGTACAGTAAGTTCACCTAAAACACGAGGCAATGCAGCAATAACGTTGTTCCCTTACTACGCAGCTCCGGCACAGATTGGCTGCGTTCAGGTGTATAATAATGTATTGACTGCGGCGCAAGTAGAACAAAACTTTAATGCGATTAGAAGGAACTATGGAATATGACGCCGGATACGCCACCGCATCCCGGAGGATACGAACCTCCAGTTATTGCTGAGCCAGATGCACCCGACTATACCTCTTGTAATAGACAGACAAGAGCGTATAGGGTCAGTAAATGTGATGTTTGTGTAAACCGAACTAATGAAGAAATTACAAAATGTTCTATAACACAACTTGATATTAACTTAATGATATCTGCTACTCAATTAACTTGTCCGGAAGGATACTGGTAATGGCGCAGTTTAATGGATCTGCCCCTGTTTCAAGCGGTCTTGTCTATTTAATAGACACTGGTAACCAACGCAGTTATAATGGGCCCGCAATTCAAAATTTAGCACAGACAATTGTTCCGGTTGCTACCAGCGGGGTGAATATTGAGTACACAACTGGTAATGTAAGCACAATGATTCCTAACTTAGGTCAAACTGTTTCTCCCTTTGTTAACGGATATAATAGTAATTCTGCCAGCTATTGCTGTATGCAACAGTTTTATTTTACTAATGGTAATGCTAATGTTGCATGTAGCCCATCAACAACATACACCTATGCTATCGTATATAAATGCACATCCGGGTACACTCACCCTAACTTTATGTATCGTTATGAATATACTTCTGGTGGAACTTACGTAACAGAAGCAGGAGTATTTGATACTGCTAAACAAATATCATTGGGTGACGGGTGGTTTTGGGCTTGGAATACGTTTACGACACAGGCCACTACCGCACAGATCGTGTTTAGATCATTCTACTATCAATACAATGTTTCTGATATATTCTACTTAGCTAAAGTGATGGTAGCGCCCGGAGACTATACACAACTGAGTCCGAACTTTTGGCCTAACCTTAATACTACTAGAAGTTCTACTCAAGTGTTTAGTGATCCGTTAGGTACAAATACGTATACGGCAAGCAATTTAACCTATTCCAGTAACGGCACACTTGGTTTCAACGGGTCAAGCAGTGTGATTACTTCGCCTAATAATACTGCACTAGATACACAAACCCCCACGGTAGAAGTTTGGGTAAAAACTAACTCACTCAACCAAAATGGTTTCTTTTTCGAAAAGGGTACGGTAAATACTCAGTACGCACTATTCCAAGAAGGAACGGCTATTCAATGGAGAACTTATGTAGGTGCAGGATATACCACCTTATCCGCAGCATCGTCAAACATTAGTACGTCAAGCTGGGCACAGATTGTAGCAACGTACACCTCAGGATCAAAGAAAATTTATGTTAATGGCGTTGAAGTAGCAACTGATTCTGCTACTACCGGAACACTAGCAACTAATTCAGGAGGAATCACTGTAGGGTCTTACAATTCAGGAGGATATTTCTATAATGGTAATATCGGTATAGTTAGAGTTTATAACAGGGTGCTTTCTGCCAGTGAAGTAATACAGAACTTCAATGCTACTAGAGGAAGGTATGGTATATGAGTGTAGTCGCTGGGTCTAACTTATATAATACTGGATTGATTTTTGCATATGATATGGATAATATCATGTCTTGGAAGGGCGCCGCAGTAACAAACCAATATGCTATTCCTACCCCTATCGCAAACGGGGATGTTACCTTCGCACTGCAAGGAACCGGTACGTTCAAGCGAATATATACCGGAACCTTTGACGGATACACTATAACAAACAATGACATAGTTTACCGATACGACTTGACTGCAACTCAAGGGTGTTACTATCATGGAAATGCTATTACCGTTTCAGCGGGACAGTATATAACATTTACCTTTGATTATTTTATATCTTCAGACGCAGCAAATTACCCTACAGTAAATTACCTTGCAAATATTGAAGGCCCAAATGGTGGATTTGCTGCCGATCCTACTCCCACAATTAAGGGCGTTTGGAAAACTGCTACTATAGTATCTGGAGTCACGAGCGCACAAAGCTATAATTTGTTGCTTTATCCAGGTGCGTGCAACCCTTCGTATCTTGCTTCTAGCGGATTTATTCTATATAAGAATCCACAGGTATTAGTCACCTCCTCAAGTAATTTTACTGCTCCGTTTGTTGGGCCATACGGTGCTAGAAGCGCAACGACAGCATTAACCGACCTAACCGGCGGAAGAACGATTACAATTGGCGCACTCACATATGCAGCTAATAACACATTTAGTTTTAACGGAACAACTGACAACTTAACTATACCTACGATAAGTTTAGGAAATGGAAATTTACCATGGACTGCTAGTGCTTGGGTAAGAACAACTACTAACGCTTCTACATTAGGGACAGGAGCAATCATGTCTAACCAAAGCGGCGGCCCGGTCTATTCGGCTATGTGTGTAAATAGTGGAAAGATTGCATACTGGACATATCAAAATTCTGCTTGGTCACAAAAGTTAGGAGTAGGACCCAATGTTAACGATAATGTTTGGCACATGCTGACTTGGGTCAATAACTCTAATAGTACAATGGCAATGTATGTTGACGGAGTATTGGACAGCAACGTTGCAAACTCTACTTCAGGAAATAATAACCCTATTGACATGATAGGAAGCTCTTGGGCAGCAAAATTTCCAGGAAGTATTGGGTCGATACAAGTTTATAATGTAGCTCTAACTGCTGATCAGGTAGCTCAAAATTTTGCAGCTTACAGAGGAAGGTACGGAGTATGACAGAATTAGGTAACAACATTGATCCAATCGTTCAACAAGAAAGAATTTCAATTTGTATTATGTGCGATCAAAATATTCAAGAACCTTGGCCACATTGTGCCCTAAATAATATACCTATATCAATTCAAACTTCAGAAGAACAAGAAACGTGCCCGCTCAACAAGTGGTGATAAGTACATTGTGATTAATGTATTCTTATTAGACTACCACACTCGTCTCAGAGAGTGGTATACACTCAGAGAAAAATTACAGGACTCCGATCTACAAACTATTTGTGTGGAGGTAGATAAGTTTTGGCAACGAGTACCCATCAGTAATCATTACTTACATCCAGCAGACACCCCTGACTGGCCAGGACCTTGGGAATTGATTAGTGATAACAATTATTGTCGTTATGCACGAGGTTTAGGAATGGTATACACGCTACTATTATTGGGTGTAAAAGACATTGACATTGTGGTCGGTGATGGCAATAACGGCAGCAATACTAATTGGTATCCTTTTAAAGGCCGAGTGTCTAATGTAAAAGTCTATAACAGAACATTATCAGCAGATGAGATACTACAAAACTTTAATGCTACTAGATCGAGGTACGGAGTATGACAGAATTAGGTAACAATATTGATCCTGTAGTTCTATGGTCATAACTTAGTTTACCGATAAATACTCACAGATTATAGGAACTAGATATGGCAGATAGATATTGGGTAGGTGGAACAGGTACATGGGACACTACCGCCGGAACTAAGTGGGCAACTACTTCGGGAGGAACCGGTGGCGCATCTGTTCCGGGTGCAGCGGACGTAGCAATTTTTGATGCCAGCTCTAATATAGCTGGGTCTGGTGCATCCTATACAGTCACTAGAACAACAACCGCTGCAATATCAGGATTAAGACTCGCAAACCCAAGTGCAGGAACATTAACATTTGCAGGCACCGGTGCGCTTCCAATATCAGGCAATGATGGATTGGTAGTAGGTGGTACAGTAAACTATACTGCTACCGGTCTAATAACATATAGTGGAACTACCACTACGTTCACGACAAACAATAATGCTATTGCTGCTGCAATAACACTTACTGGAACAGTAACATTAAGTGGTAATACTGCAACAGCTGGTGTATTTACGTTTACATCAGGTACCCTCAGTTTAGGAACAAATACATTATCATGTAATACCTATGCAAGTACCGGTTCTAATACTAGAGTTTTTAATTTTGATACTGGTACATTCAATGTAACTTCTACTGCAACTACAACAATTGTTAACTACACCGGCGGCAATCTCACAGTATCGGGTAATAGAACAATTAACATAACAGGCAATGCTTCCGCTGGCATAACCAGAACTATTACTTCTACTACTTCAATAACTAGTAGCAACGCACTATCCATTAATGTTGCTGCTGGTGCAGGAACTGTGCAGTTCAGTGCCAACAGTTATGTGTTATCTTTAGATACTAGTGGATTTACAGGTACAGTAAATGTTGCTTCAGGAAACCCATTATTTCTTTATGGTAGTTTATTGGCAGGATCATCTAACACCGCGTTGACATGTGATCTTCAATTTATTTCAACAAATGCAGGAAACACAATAACTGGTAATAATAAATTGTCAGGATCAAGCTTCACATTTAATGGTGTCGGCGGGGTTTGGACACTACAAGACTCTATTACACTAGCAAATACTCTCAATGTTCGTGCCTGTCAGCTTGACGCCGGAACACTCAATCTCAATAACACTACACTGACTCTTAATGTAACGTCGGGTATAAGTGGTCAAGGTGGTTTTAGATCAATAACTACGTCGGCTAGAACTCTCAATTTTGGCTCGTCCGGGGCTATAGTGATTAATGATACCGGTACGGGTACACACGCCCCGTGGAATACTACTGAAACATTAACAATTTTAGGAACTTCTAATGTCACGATTAACCATGGTTTATCAACAGGAAGCCCTACTGCTAACATTGATGTAGGAGACCCTACAGAAAGCAACTCTGTTAATTTCACGTTGCTATCACCGAATGGTGGAACAAACAGTGGTAACGTTATCAACTTAAATGGTTCTGCGGTTAGAACATTAAGCATGAGTGGTTTGACCGGAGCAAACGTAACTTTTGACCCCATTGATGTGTATATTTATGGTAATTTTTCATTGCCTACTACAACAGGAACCAACGTAACATATGCGTCTAGTAGCACATTGCAGTTTATATTTGCTTCCACTCAAACAGGAAATACCATAGTCACAAATGGTAGAACATTCCCTAGATTAGCAACGTTCAATGGTCTCGGTGGAACATGGACATTACAAGATGCTCTCAATTTAGGTTCTAATGCATTAACACTCACAGCCGGATCATTGACCACTGGCGGATTTAGTATTACTGCTGGCAATGTTGCATCTACCGGAACCAGCACGAGAAGTTTAACATTAGGTTCCTCTACATTAACACTGTCTTCAACTGGTGCACCTTCGGCATGGAACGTTGAATCAACCGGATTGACCTTTAGTGCAGGAACATCTAGTATTGTATTAACCGGCGCGGACCCCACTTTTAGTGGAGGGTCACAAACTTATAACAATGTCACATTTAATAACGCCGCATATTCTAGTGTTACTATAAACGGAAATAATAGTTTTAATAATTTTACTCTCATTCGTCCTACTAGTTTTAATCTTGTTCCCATAACCTTTTCAGGAAATCAAACGATTACAGGAACAATAAATGTAACTGGTACCAATGTAGGTAATTTTAGATTATTGTTCTGTTCTTCGGTATTAGGAACACAACGAACGATTACATCAACTGGCTCAGCTACAAATATTAACGATATAGACTTCAGGGATATTGCAGTTACTGGTTCAGCTTCACCGTGGACTGGGACACGACTCGGAAACGCCACAAACAATAGCGGCATAACATTTACTAGTGCTAAAACTGTTTGGTGGGTGGGTAGTAACGCTAACTGGAGCGGCACTACATGGGCATTGACTAACGGCGGCGCTGGTTCTGCTGATAATTTTCCACTACCGCAAGACACCGTCAATATTGTTAGCGGTCCTTCTGCAATAGTCAACTACAATTATACGATCGGCACACTTAACATTTCAAGTGGCGGCACCACGGCCGGTCTTAGTATTGCAACTGGAGTCACTGCATATCTTATTGGCAACGTCACTGTTACTTCGGGTGCGATTATACGCTCTGGAACCGGCGGAATAGTATTTTATAGTCCAACTGGTGTAAGCTCTCCGATTGTGTTTACATACAATGCTTCTGCTAGAATGCAAGTGCCTATGACTATTAATTGCGCAGGTGGATTACAGTTAGGCGCAGCATTAAACATGGTTAGTGCTACCCTAGGAACGGGTCCACAACTCACGCATGTCAGAGGGGCATTTGAAACTCAGAACTTTGCATTAACAACTCAAACATACATATCATTAAATACTCCCGGTTATACTAGAAGTCTCTCGTTAGGGTCTTCTACACTTACCTTAGTAGAATCTGCGGGCGCTACGACTTTTCAAGTTGAAACTGCAAATTACACATTCACTGCCGGAACCAGTACAGTGGTGCTTAGTGGGGAACAGTTTGATTTCTTATCAGACGGTAATCTAACTTTCTATAATCTTTCGCTAACCAGTACAACAGGTACTCATCAAAGAATATTTGCAAGCACTAGCTATTTTAACTCTAGTGATATAGTAAACAAAATAAACTTTACCATAACCAATAACTTTGCTATTACTGGCCGATCAGGCACCGGCGACGAAAACGCATTAATAAAGTTCATCGGCATAAGTGCAATAACTGTGTCAGGCACATTTTCTGTTAGCGCATCGTCAAGCATTGTTAAGAGAACTACATTATACTCAGTAGATGATATAATGACATTATCCGCCACAACTTTAGGAAATCTCAGCGATACTGATTTTTGTGGTATTACTGCTTCAGGAGCTTCAGCACCTTGGTCTGGAACCAGATTAGGAAATGCAGGTAGAAACTCTAACATTACATTTACTGCTCCTAAAACCGTATACTTCGCTCAGACTGGAACTAGTACCTATATTTGGGCCACCACAACAAACTGGTCTGCTACTCTCGGCGGGGCGACAAGTGTAGACAATTTTCCCCTTGCCCAAGACACTGCTGTATTCACTGACACGTATCCAGGTTCTGGCGGTACTCCGATCAACAATGCTAATTACTGTTTCCCCATATTAGATTTTTCTAGTAGAACAGTTGCGATGACACTTAACATTAGAACAGAATGCATCACTGCGGCAAACGTCAACCTTCCCAGTGCAGTAGCATTAAGTAATACTGGTGGCACTGTCAATTATGGTGTATGGAATTTAACTGGAAACAATCAAACTTTCACTACTAGTGCTGGAAAAAATATCCCTCAACAGATACGGGTAATATCAAATGGAACTGTTCAATTAGGATCTGATATTACGATCACTGATACAGATGGGTTAGAAGTTATTTCAGGTACATTTAATATCAATAACTTTGCGGTAACCACTCCTAAATTGGTTGCAGAATACCCTTCAACTAAGACTATAGCGTTTGGTACTGGCAGTATAACCGTGAATGGAAATAATACCACTATAGTCAATGTACCGTATAATGCCCTTGCAGGCTTTGAAGTAACTGGAACGCCTACAGTCAATCTAACATACAGTGGTGCTACTGGTACTAGAGTAATAGAAACAGCAGGCTCTGCCGGACAATCTAAGTCTATGAATATCAACATTACTGCTGGTACAGACATAGTTACAGTAGGCACAGGCACATATCCATCCGGAGTGAGAAATTATAATCTACAAGGCTTTGCCGGAACTTGGTCTCATAATCTCGTGAACTTATATGGTAATCTAACAGTGGGTTCAACGGTAGCTACGATTCAAGATGTATCATTTGATTATGTGGGTACGGGTGCGTCTACACTTACTTCAAGCGGTAAGACACTTAGGGGTATTATAGAAGTAGATAGTACAGGTTCATTATCATTAGCCGATAGTTTGACATTGACTGCGTTTAGTACAAATCTAGCTTATCTAAAACTCACATCGGGTACATTTGATGCAGCAGGATTTAACGTAACAGCAGATAGAGTAATATCAACTGGCACAAATACAAGAACATTATCGTTGGGTTCTGGTACTTGGCTTGTTACCGCAGATGATAGTGGATTAATATATGCTTGGGATATGTCTCCGGGAGCCAATCTAACACTGCAACCTAGCACTTCAATCGTAAGACTAAGCAGCAGCGGAGCACAAACATTCAACGGTGGAGCAAAAACTTACAACACTGTTTCAGTTGCGGGGGTTGGGCCAAAGTATATCAGACAGAATAATACATTCACTACGTTCAACAATACTGTTCAACCATGCACTGTTTTGTTTGGTGCAGGAGAAACGCAATCCTTTACTAACTTTGATCTTGCAGGCACCGCCGGCAATCTAGTCACAGTTGGGTCAACATCCACTTCTAATGCAACATTATTTAAACTGACTGCATGGAATGTTGGTGCTAATAGTGTTAACGCTGGCAATAATACTGGGTTAACATTTGTCGGTGGAGGAACAAACGACTACCTAAGTATCAGCTATATTACCGGTACAAACTCTCTAGCAGCAGGGGGAATTATATTCACTAACATAGCTGGTTCAGGATTTAGAATCACATTTTAACATCTAACTAATATCTAACATAAGTATCATTACTGTGATGAATATTTTTTTGTTGGACTATTATACTCGTCTTCGTGCTTGGCATTCACTTAGACAATCTCTAGAAAATTGTGACACACAAACTATCTGTGTTGAGGTAGATAAGTTTTGGCAACGAGTGCCGCTCAGTAATCATTACTTACATCCAGCAGACACGCCTGACTGGCCAGGACCTTGGGAATTGATTAGTGATAACAATTATTGTCGTTATGCACGAGGATTGGGAATGGTATATACGTTACTGTTATTGGGTGTAAAAGACATTGACTTTGTGGACGCAATGTACGATAATAGTGAAAATGCATGTTTAGTCCTGGTTGATAACGCAAAATATATATTGAATTGGTACCCCAGCTCCGTATTAAATACAACTCTATCAGATTTCACTAACATCAAACGAATTGATATTAACCCACTAACACAGAAAATAGGCAAAGAATGATTAATGTAACTAAACGAACAGGGAACAAAGAGCCACTATCCCTAGAAAAGTGGCAGCAGCAGATTACTAAAGTATGCAATGGAACGGCTGACGTAAGCCAATCCATGATAGAAATCAAAGCAAGTCCTCACTTCTATGATGGCATCACTACGAGAGAGATTGATGAAATCACTCTTAGAGCTATCGTAGATTTGATTGACGTAGAATCTAACCCTGACGTTGGTCACACTAACTACCAGTATGTTGCTGGTAGACAAAGACTCAGTATGCTTCGTAAAGATGTATACGGAGATTATACCCCACCACCGCTGTATGAGATTGTAAAGAAGAACGTATCGGTGGGCCTTTACACTCACGAACTTCTTGAATGGTATTCCGAAGACGATTGGAATAAGATGGATGAATTCATCGACCATTCAAAGGACGAGGAGTACTCTTACGCAGCAATCGAACAATTGATTGAAAAATACCTTGTTCGCAATAGAGCCACGAAGGATATCTATGAGACTCCTCAAGTTAGGTATATGGTTGCAGCAGCAACAGTCTTCCATATGGAAGAAGTTAGCAAGCGTCTTAAGTTCGTTAAAGAATATTATAACGCCGCCAGTGATGGTCTTTTCACTCTGGCTACTCCTGTTCTTGCAGGCCTTGGCACTCCCACTAAGCAATTTTCGTCTTGTGTTCTTATTCGCAGCGATGATGACCTTGATAGCATTTTTGCTAGTGGTGAAATGATGGCTAAGTATGCCAGCAAACGAGCTGGTATTGGCTTAGAAATCGGCAGACTTCGCTCCCTCGGTTCGCCTATCCGAGGGGGCGAGATCATGCATACCGGCATGATTCCGTTCCTAAAGAAGTGGTTCGGTGATCTTCGTAGTTGTTCACAAGGCGGCATTCGCAACGCAAGTGCTACTGTGTTCTATCCTATCTGGCATCATCAGTTTGATGACTTGATCGTTCTTAAGAACAATCAGGGCACCGAAGAAACTCGTGTTCGTCACATGGACTACGGCGTTGTTCTATCTGCATTCTTTTGGAAGCGATTCAAGAACAAAGAGAACATCACGTTCTTTGATCCAAACGAAGTTCCTGATCTTTATGAAGCATTCTACCAAGATACTGCAAAGTTTGAAGAACTTTATGTGAAGTATGAAAAGCGTAAAGACTTACGCAAGAAGACCATGAGTGCAGAAGAAGTATTCAAGGGCGGCATTCTCAAAGAACGCACTGACACTGGTAGAATCTATCTCGTGTTTATTGATAACGTCATGAATCAGGGACCTTTCGATCCTGAGTATCATACTATCTATCAGTCAAACCTCTGCGTAGAGATTCTACTCCCCACAAAGTCATTCAAGCGTCTTGATGACCCTACTGGTCGTATTGCTCTTTGTACACTCGGTTCAATGAACTGGGGCGCATTTAGAAATCCAGAAGATATGCGTAGAGCATGTCGTATTCTATTGCGTAGTTTGAACAACATCCTAGACTATCAAGATTTCTTGTCAATTCAGTCTAAGCTATCTAATGATGAGATTAGACCAATCGGCATCGGCGTAACTAATCTTGCATACTGGCATGCCAAGCGAGGATACAACTACGGAGAACCAGAAGCACTACAAGAGGTAAAGAGTTGGGCAGAGCATCAAACATATTATTTGATGGAAGCAAACGTTGAACTCGCTAAGGAGCGCGGCAAGTGCATAGACAGTGATAAGACTCGCTATGGTCACGGTATCTTCCCTTGGGAGCTTCGTGCAAAGGGTGTCAACGAACTTGCTGACTTCAATCCAGAACTTGACTGGGAACCATTGCGTAACGAAATGAAGACTTACGGTGTTCGCAATGCTACAGTCGGTGCAATCGCTCCTGTTGAATCAAGCAGCGTTGCAATCAATTCAACAAACGGTATTGCATTGCCGATGAGCTTAATCAGCGTTAAGGAATCAAAGGCTGGTTCGTTCATTCAAGTTGTACCCGAGTATCAGAAGTTGAAGAATAAGTATCAGCTTATGTGGGACCAAACAGATTGCGTGGGTTACTTGATGACCTCTGCTGTTCTTGCTGCTTATATGGATCAGTCAATCAGTACTGACACGTTCTATAACCCAGCTCACTTCCCTGATCGTAAAGTGCCAACAACTCTTATCGCTAAGAACTTGATGCTTGCTCACAAGTGGGGAATCAAGACTCTCTATTATAGCTTGATTAATAAGAAGGGTTCTAAAGAAGACGAAGACGAAGCACCACTTGAAGAAATTGATTTCTTTGAAGAAGACGGTGATTGTGAAAGTTGTAAGTTATAATGTTAGAAACAATTTGCGATATTTTAAAGGATGCCTATGCTCGTAATTGGATTACGAGCAGAGACGGTAACATTAGCATTCGCCATCACGATAGAGACCACTTCTATATTACTCCTAGCGGCGTAAGAAAGCAGACGCTACAACCTGATCAATTTAAAAAGATCGGGTTAGTAGATACAGGTCAGGAAACAATTTGCAAAATTCTACCATACACTGCTATCTCTAGTGAGTTACAGCCAAGCGGTGAATTGCCATTGCACTTTGGATTACTAAAGGCTTTAGGTCAGCACAGTGATGACATTCGTGTTGTAGTTCACGTCCATCCTACATACTGTGTTGCTGCAATGCATGCCGGTATCAACTTGAATGAGTTAGTGACACACTTCCCTGAGTTGGGTAGATATACAAGAGTTGCTCCAAATGTAGGAGAAGTTCCCCCTATCAGCGAAGAACTTGCTAATCAATGTCACACTAATTTAGGTCTTGACAGTGAAGGCAACATTGCCTATGACATTGTAGGTATTAAGGGTCACGGCGTAGTTGCAATTGATACTAGCCCGTGGCGTGCATATGAGCATATTGAAAGATTAGAGCATATTTGTAAAATCGTTCTTGCATCGGGAAATTATTAAATGATTGATACACGCATTTCAGATATTATCAACAAAGAGGCTGTTAGACAACAGACTACAATTGAATTGATTGCCAGTGAAAACTTTACCAGTCCAGAAGTTATGGAACTGTGTGGAAGCATTCTTACTAACAAGTATGCTGAGGGTCTACCCGGCAAGCGTTACTACAATGGTTGTGAACATGTAGACGAAGTAGAAAATCTTGCGATTGAATACGCTACTCAATTGTTCAACTGCAAGTTTGCTAATGTTCAGCCACACTCAGGAGCAAATGCTAATTTAGCAGTATTCAAGGCATTCTTGACACCCGGCGATGTTATTGTAGGTATGGATTTGGCTAGTGGCGGGCATCTAAGTCACGGCGCTAAAGTGAATGCTAGTGGCAAATGGTTCAACGCACATAGCTACGGTGTTGATGACAATGGACTGATTGACTATGATAGTGTTGCTGAATTAGTAGCTCAAGTAAAGCCCAAAATGCTTATTGCTGGTGCAAGCGCATATAGTCAAGTAATCGACTGGAGAAAGTTCCGTAAGATTGCTGATAGTGTCGGTGCCATTCTACTTGCTGATATAAGTCACTATTCGGGATTGATTGCAGCAGAAGAATACCCAAATCCATTCCCTCATGCACATGTCGCAACGACTACTACGCACAAGACACTACGTGGCCCTCGCGGTGGAATGATTCTATGGAATGACGAATCTTACAATAAGAAGATTAACGGCGCGGTATTTCCTGGCACTCAGGGCGGCCCATTGATGCACATTATTGCAGCAAAAGCACAGTGCTTTCACGAAGCACTACAGCCTGAATTCAAAGTTTACGCAAAGCGCATTAAGATAAATGCAAATGCTATGGCAAGAACTTTCTTAGATGCAAATGTTGATATTGTCAGTGGCGGAACACATTGTCACATGATGACTATCAACCTAAACAAAGAAAAGTATAGCGGTAGAGAGTTTGCTGACTTGCTTGAACAGAACGGCATCACTGTCAATAAGAATGGAGTACCTAACGATACTAGAGGCTTTATTGAAACCAGCGGAATACGAATCGGTGTAGCAGCAGAGACAACAAGAGGTCATGACGAGCGCTGGTTCAAAGAATTAGCTGAACGTATAATCAATCTGCTACGAAATGGAGACTAAAAAACGCTTTGCTTGGTTACCTAAAAAAGTAACTAGCGGAAAGCTAGTTTGGCTAGACACATATTACGAAAACATACAGTTCTATGACCCAAGCACAGGTAAACCTCCCGCAAGCGGTTTTTGTTTTGTTTATACTGAAACCAAATATGAAATGATAATTAGATTACTAACAAAAGAAAATGATAGGGGAATATGAATGAGCAAGAATCAATATAATTTAACAACAAAAACAGATTACCTTAATCGCAAGATGTTTCTTGACCCCGCTGGCCCTGTAACTATTCAGCGATTTGAAGAAGTCAAGTATCAGAAGCTACAAAAAATTGAACAATCAGCCCGTGGATTCTTTTGGGTTCCAGAGGAAGTTAATCTTTCTAAAGATGCTAATGATATGAAGGATGCAAGTGAGGCTGTTGCTCACATCTTTACCAGCAATGTTCTTAGACAGACTGCACTTGACAGTTTGCAGGGCAGAGCACCAGCACAAGTCTTCACTCCAGTGTGTTCTATCCCCGAACTTGAAGCTATTATGAGCAACTGGAGTTTCTTTGAGACTAACATTCACTCTCGTTCATACAGCCATATCATTCGCAACATCTATAATGTACCGAAGGAAGTGTTCAACACGATTCACGATACTCAAGAAATCATTGATATGGCTGCAAGCATCGGTGATTACTATGATAAGCTACACACTATCAATTGTAAGAAAGAAATTGGTATTGACATTCCTGAGCAAGAGCATATCAACGCAATTTGGTTAGCTCTACACGCCTCATATGCACTTGAAGCGTTTCGCTTTATGGTATCGTTCGCTACAAGTCTTGCAATGGTTGAGAACAAGATTTTTATGGGCAATGGCAACATCATCAGTTTGATTCTACAAGACGAACTCTTGCACAAAGAGTGGACTGCTTGGATGATCAATCAAGTTGTTAAAGAAGACCCTCGCTTTGCTAAGGCTAAGATTGATTGTGAACCAGAAGTACGTAAGATTTACGAAGATGTGATTCGTGAAGAAAAACAATGGGCTGACTATCTGTTCAAGAAGGGCCCGGTTATCGGACTTAATGCTGCAATTCTACGAGACTTTGTTGATTACACTGCGGTAGACGCACTTAAGCAGATTGGCATCAAGTACTGGAATCCAGCACCAAAGAATACTCCTATTCCTTGGTTCAACAAGCATAGCGATACCAGCAAAAAGCAGACAGCATTACAAGAGTCCGAATCTACAAGTTACGTCATCGGCGTAATGTCAGACTCATTAGACTACGAAGCACTACCAGAATTATAAGGAGAAAAAGAATGAAAGCAATTGTATGGTCAAAGGATCACTGCCCTTATTGTGTGCAGGCAAAAACACTTCTATCACAGAAAGGTATTGAATTTGAAGAAAGAAAGATTGGTGACGGCTGGACAAAGGAACAACTATTAGAAGCAGTTCCTGACGCACGTACCGTACCTCAGATTTTCCTCAACGATGAACTCGTTGGTGGATTCACAGAACTTCGTGCTAAGTTTTTAGCAGAAGCAGCATAAGAAAGAAGGAATATGACTATTAAAGTTGGAGAAACCTATACATTCAAGCTTACGAGCGGTGAAGAAGTTGTAGGCAAAGTTACCGCAGTTGAAGATCATCTTGTATCTTTACAGGATCCTGTTTCAGTTGCGCCAGGACCTCAGGGTTTGGGATTGATGCAGAGTATGTTTACCGCAGATCCGAAGGATTCTGCAAGACTAAATATTAATAACGTAACTATCTTTGCATTAACAGATTCAAGTGTTAAGGCAAAGTATATTGAGGCTACTACTGGTCTAGTAGTACCTGATAAGAAGTTAATTTTAGGATGATATATGGCCAAACTCAGTAGAAAAGACGATGCTAACGCAGTAGGCGGAAAGATTGTCCGTGGCGCGAGAACTGTATTTGCTAACAACATCGCAGTAGGATTGGATGTTAGTGATATTACTTCTCACGGTAAAAACAAACATAAAGCTGCCAAAACAAACGGTGGTAGCCCGTCTGTATTTGCCGAAGGCTCCGCAGTTCTACGAGTTGGGTCAGGAACTTCTTGCGGGCACAAAATAACGCAGGGTAGTCCTAACGTATATGTGCCTTAAGGAATAACATGGCTGACTCAGGTAAACAAAGTCCATTAGGAATCAATGTAGTTGGTTCTTATCTACAAAATCAGGGACTAACTATCAACCCTGTCGCCGCTTCATATATGGGTGCAAGCAAGACTAACTCTGACTACACATTTGGTAGCTTAGTTAGTAGCACCGCATTGAGCATGTTAACGTATGCAATCAATGACGGGTATAATAGAGGTCAACCTAGGTCTGTATTTCCTAATGGTACTACTCTTGGGGCAGCTAGTTTAATCACCGGGTGTCCTTACGAAATTTTGAAGTTGAACAATGACACATTGACAGCTACAGCTATTACTCCGGGTGAGATATATAAAATTGCAAGCATAGGAACAGGTTCTCCAGTTAATGCAGGATCGTTTGTAATAGGTCAGACATATGGCATAAAAACTGTAGGTACTACGAACTTCACTCTTATAGGTGCATCAAGTAATACGGTTGGTGTTGTGTTTACTGCAACTGGTATTGGTTCTGGTTCCGGCGATGCTTTTCTTAACCCTACAGATTTTACTTTAATTGGTGCAAGCAGTAATACAGTTGATACTGTGTTTACGGCAACCGGAGTAGGCACAGGGACAGGCACTGTTACCTATAATGGTACATTGCCTGTAGTTGCTATCACACCTGGTAAACTATATCAAATTAAAACTGTAGGTTCTACTGATTTTACCGATATCGGTTCACCTAATAATACTGTAGGTACAATATTTACTGCAACCGGAGTCGGAATAGGAACCGGAACTGTTACAGGTGGCATTACTGATTTCACTAAAGTAGGTGCTACTAAGGTAACCGCTGGCAATTTCATTCCCGGAGAAAAATATATTATCTTTACGTTGGGCAGCACTAATTTTACTTCTATCGGTGCAAGCGGCAACACAGTAGGATTGATTTTTACTGCGACCGGAGTAGGTACAGGGACAGGTGAAGCAATAACCGTTAACTTTACAGCGACCGGTACTGGAACAGGCACCGGAACAGTGTCATCTATTTCTACTCTCACTAACACAGCTTATAATAATCTGATTAGCATAGGCGCAAATACTATTCCTGCATTAGGTAATGCAAAGCCTCCTACTTACGTTGTAGAAGATCCTTCAGGTATTTGGACAGACACCGCGGTTGAATATGGTATAAGCCAGGGTGAATCTGAAAGTCTTCCGGGTCCTGCAACTAGTGGGTATGGTGAAACAGGCGTCACTGGGCAAGGTCAAGAAGCAACTTGGTTACCATATAATACTACGAATCCTAATAGCTCAGTAACACAATGGGGATATCTCAGACTTCACGCATTACAAGCGTGGAACGAATTTAATTGGAATGGTACGGAAGTCTCGTTGTCAAACCCTGAATACAAAGAATTTCTGTCTTCCTTCACATCAGCACAATCATTCATTGACTATAATAATCAAGCTATCATGACTAATCAAAATTCAAAAACGTTTTTAGATGGTTCATACAGCAATATGGATGATTTGATAAGCGCGGATATATATGGTATAAGCTTAGCAAATACTCTTTTTGGAACTGATTTAGAAAACTTAGGAAAAGTAATCAACTTATCTAGGATTGATAGTTTTGGATTACCGTCTGTGTTGCTACAGACTTTGGGCGAAAACAATGCAGTGGTGCAAGATTTAGTGCTTGCGTTGCTATCGTCTGGCCTAGAAAGTTCAGAAGTTCAAGGATTGATTTCTGGAAGTATCACTACACCTACAGTAGAGCAAGAACAGCAGATATACAGTGCTTTCTTGATTATAATCGGTGAGAATCTAGAAGAAGTATTAGCACCTCTGCAATGTACTACTCAAGGTTTAGATAGCTTAGCTGATTTGCTTGACGTTAAGAAGCTATTTCCTAATAGCTATGAGTCATTGACAGTTCCTAAATATAATAGCGAGTTGGGTCTACCTACAAACAGCAAAACTTATTATCCTATATATTTATCCGGCGGCGTAAACCCAGCATTGACTACTCCAGACATGAATGATTATGTAGGGACCCAAACACCTAACCGTCCCCCAAATATCACTAGAAATCCTAGCGTTAGTGCAAATAACATTAGCTCACCTAAAAAAGGATTTGGGTCGTATCTTTTTGATATTTTACCAAAACAACAAGCAGTGGCGTCAGGTGCATTCTCTTTTACAATGCGTCAAGTGAAGAACATAGATCGTGTTGATATTAAAAACTTTTCAAGAGCCGTAAAATCAATAGAAAATACCAGAAGCCTAAACTTAGTTAACGGAACCAGTAAGCCAACTAACGATGAAGCTATTGCAAATGTACAGACAAAAGAAGCTTTGGGTTCGGGCCCTTACGGCACTTATACTATGTCTGACTTCTTTGGGTGTATGTCCGGCTTGCCCTATGCTTGGCAAAATATCTATAACAATTTAGCTCAATTAGAAACTTCGGAATTATACAGATTGTATAAAGAATTATATCTGGCAGTGTCATGGGAGCCTGCAAAACTACGAGTACAATATACAGGTAGTCCAGGAAGTTATACTGTTACCGGAGTCACGATTGTTGACGGTGGCGGCGGATATGGACGAGGAGGCGCACCTGCTCCTACTATCACGTTATCAAATGGTGGAACAGCAGTAGCGACTATCGGCACTGATACGGCTGCTGCCGGATCTAATGGAACTGGAGCGTTCGGTAGAGTGACTACTGTAGCATTAACTTCCCCTGGATCTACCTCTTCTTCAATTCCTACTGTTACTATTCAAGCTCCTCCTACATCAACAAGTGGCGGAACAAATACTGCTTCGGGTACTACCGGCTGGGCAACTACTATGAGCACCGTAGTGCAGAATTACATTGACCTAGCTAACGCAGAAATAGATGCTATTTTTGCAACTAACAATGATGCAATTAGGTTACTAAACACTTATTGGAATGTTTTAGGCAGTCAGTTAGCAATAGAGCAACGATCCAGATATATCGGTTTATCTCCTGTACCCGTACCTAAAGATCCGCTTCTTAATCCTTACCCCACTTCAATCAACAATTTTGTTGATAACATACCTACTATCGCACAAGATACTAGACCGCACATGGCTGCACAAACTCTAGAATCAATCTGTAACCTAAACACTTTAGGGGGACAAAGCACAGTAGCACTAATGAGACAAGAACGAAATCAACAGAGGCTTAATAGTGCAGGTATACCACTGGATACTAATATCTCCGGCGCAATGTCCAGTATGGATCAAAAAACTCTTACTACTAACAACACTATTGCAGCAGGGATAAACAATGTTATTGAAAGTCCTATAATCACTTTAATCAATGCTTCACCTGAGGTATACGGAAACGTTACTAATGGTGTAACAGGCTTCACTAATCCAGCTTGGAGTGTTAATGAATTTGAAGGACAAACTCTATCTCCAGTACCGAGCGGAGTATATATTCCTTCAGACACTAATCTATTAGGCGAATTTATTCCGGCATTATCTGACAGCCTAGGCGGCGTTATCATTCTGGACGGCAATCCTCCCCCAAATACTGCCAGGGGCGATATCAGTCCTATTCTGAACGGTGAACCAGTTCCGGTAGTTAATACATTTGTTCCCACCTCGTTTGACCCTATTGCCCCTTCGAGAATTGTCACAATTACAGCCCCTAACCAACTTGATACAAATGTTCCTTTTAACCTAGACCCGGACTACACCAGTAGTACAATGCTACCGGCTTCGTATTCAATCAATGAAGCAATTGATAAGGTTATTGAGTGTAACTGTGATTGTTGGGTAGATTAAAATAATCCTACCTCATTTTTGACAGATAACTAAGTGTGTACTACATAGGAGTTTAATTTGTCATATTTATTTACCAGCGAAAGCGTTTCAGAAGGTCACCCAGATAAAGTTGCTGATGCTATCAGCGACGGAGTGTTAGACATGTTTATGTCCAATTTGGACCCATCATTAAGATGTGCGTGTGAGACATTAGTTACTACCAACTCAGTTATTGTCGCTGGAGAATACAAGGGCGAGATTGATCCGCTTGATTTAGACTATATCGTTAGAAAAGTTATCAAGAATGTCGGTTACGAGCAAGAAGGCTTTCACTGGCAGGACGTAAATATCGTAAATCTAATGCACGGACAGAGTCCTGACATTGCGTTAGGTACAGATGACTTTGGTGCAGGAGATCAAGGGCTAATGTTCGGTTATGCGTGTAACGACACTGATACATACATGCCAGCAGCAATCTATTATAGTCATCGCATTGTAGAAGCACTGGCTCATCTTAGAAAGAATGATAAGCAAGTTTGGCTTGGACCTGATGCAAAGAGTCAAGTCACTATTGAGTATGATGACGATAATAAAATCAAGAGAATTGCAAAAATTGTTTGCTCATCGCAGCATCATGCGGATATGGATATCGTTGCTGTTCGTGCAAGTATTGAACAAATTATTCGGTCGGTGTTGCCAGCTGAATTTATTGACAAGGATACTGAATTCTTAATCAATCCAACTGGACGATTCGTTGTTGGTGGTCCTGTAGGGGACACCGGCTTGACTGGTCGTAAGATTATTGTAGATACATACGGTGGCTATTCACCACATGGCGGCGGGGCATTCAGTGGTAAAGACCCTACAAAGGTTGACCGCAGCGCAGCTTATATGGCTCGCTATCTCGCTAAGAATATCGTAGCTGATGGGCAAGCAGATTGGGCTACTGTGCAACTTAGCTATGCAATCGGCATCAAAGAACCTACGAGTGTCTATGTAGATAGCAACGGCGACAGCAGAAAGCTTGAGCAATACATTCGTGATAGCGTAGACCTAACTCCTAAGGGCATCATTGATAAATTTGATTTGTTTAGACCGATCTACTCATCTACTACAAATTATGGACATTTTGGAAAATCGTTCCTACCCTGGGAAAAAACTGATCTTTTTGGTTGACACGGATACCCAAAACTGATATAACAGTTAAATAGAGAGCAACGAAAGGCTTTATGTATGTCTACTCCTAAAACTGTTCTTATCGGTGATCGTGTTCGTTACGAATCTGCTGCTGGCACGATCCGCGGTGAGGTTGTCAAAATCATGCAAGACCGCAATGCAGCGGGAAATATGATTGACTGGATTTATGTTGAGTATTACAACGAGAAGTCCCCAAGCAAGTATTCTATTGCTCGTCTTGCTGATACTTCTCTTGAAATGATGAAGTTTGTCGTTACTTTCCGTGACATTGATATTCAGATTGCTCGTGGTGAAAAGGTTGCTGCATAATGTGGACTCTTGCAAAAGTTCTTAACGGCTTTGCCGATCTTCCTAATGAAAAGTTTCATACGTTCGCTATCAAGCGTGATGGTGAAGTTGTAGGTCAGCTTAAGTGGACATATCGTCCTAAGAATGCTGGTGGTTATGCCTGGCAGGGAAAACTATTCAACAGCAAGAAGCACTTTGGTATGGATGTTTCGTTCTTTGATAAAAACAAAAAGAACGTGCTTGAGTGGTTCAAGACACAGTACGCAGATAATGCGCTATCTAACTGAAATTGTCCTATCATTCTTGATTCTCATTCTACTATTAATAGTGGGCGCATTTTTAGCGCCCATTGTTCTTTTCTTTTACACAAGACACAGATTTAAACTTCGGTTCGATAAGTCATATATTCCATACAATAGAAGCGCCGGCGACTAGGAATAAGTAATAGAACGACAAAGGAAATATTGATGGATTTGAATAGCATGGGTGCAGGTAAAAAGCTAATTGCACAACTGGTTAAAGATGGTAACATCAAGCGCATGGGCTGGACAAGACAGCAACAACAAGAGTTTATCAATAAGCAAAAAAACTCGGAAACACCAAACACGAGAAACAAGTGAGCGACGATAAAAATAAGAAAGCTAAACGCTTACAGCGCACAGCAAACGCAATCAAAAAGCAAGTGCGTATTGCTAAATCGCTGGGTACAACACATCCACATAATCAGCCCCATCGTTACGCAAAGCGTCATGCCCTAGACTGCGGCAATCCTAAATGCCAAGTGTGTCATTCAGAAAAAGTTTTCGGTAAACCTACCTTCCAAGAACAACGTTTTGCACAAGGTTGCAAAACTGATGCCCAAAATCTTTGACAATCCTCTAACTACGTGTTATAAATTAATCTTTAACAACAAGGAGACCTATGTATGGTTAAGATGATTATCGCCTTTATCGCACTTTTTCTTATTTTCTTTTTTGGCATTGACCTCTTTAGACGATTTACCCGAAAAGAAAAAATTAGCTTGACTAAGTGGGTTGGCTATAGTATGTTGTGTTCATCACTTGCAGTAGCCACTGCTGTGATAATTGTTCTACTATTTTAAGGATATAAAGTAAAATGAATCGTATTGCTAAGGTTGCTGTTCTCGCCGGTCTTATGGCCACGACTGCTGCATGTACTCGTATTGAAACTGGTGAAGTTGGTGTCCGTCGTTCTTTCGATAAGACGATTGAGACCACTGAACTACAGCCTGGTTCAATCAATCAGACTATTTGGGGTGAAGTTCTCACTTTCCCTACTAAGGATGTTCAGGTTGACATCGCTGACCTAACTCCTCTTGCAAGTGACAACTCTACTGTCGCTGACTTTGATATGTCAGTAATCTACTCAATTAATCCGACTAGCGTTGCTGAATTGTACATTGAAAAGAATCGCGGCTTCCACGCTGAAAACGAAGATGGTGATACTCTTTTGATGTATAACTACATTCGTCAGCTTGGTCGTAACGCTGCATACAAGGTTGCTCGTCGTTACGAATCGTTGAAGATGGCAGACAATCGTGCTGAAATGGAACAGCTTATCCGTCAGGAAGTCGTAGCACAGCTTGCTAATGAGAAGCTTGAAGGTGCTATCACTGTCTCGCAGGTTCTCGTTCGTCAGGTAAAGCCTGCTGCTAACATCGTAGCATCAGCTAACCTCTTGGTTGAGGCACAAAATGCTGAAAAGCAGAAGCAGGTTGAAGTTCGTACTGCAAAGCTTGAAGCCGAGCGTATCGCTGCTCTTAATGCTAACGCTGGTGCAACGAAGTACATGGAAGCTACTGCTCTCGTGACTATTGCCGAAGCTGTTAAGGAAGGTAAGGTTTCTACTATTATCGTTCCTTACGACTTTAAGGGTATCGTGAACGCTGGTAACAGGTAAGGTTCAGCGCCCTTGAGGCTGAGTGGTTCACACGGGCTTCTAAAACCCATGATTGCAGGTTCAATTCCTGTCAGGGGCGCCAACTATTTAAGGGTGATATATTGATTGTAACCTATCTGCCCTGGCTAATGTCTGCCATGACAATTTGGATGACATTACTTGCTGGAAACAACCATCCACGTGCATGGGCAGTAGGTTTAGTCAATCAAGTTTTTTGGATAACTTGGATTATTGCGAGTCAAACTTGGGGACTGATTCCCATGAGCATTGCATTAGGCATTGTCTACGCTCGTAATCACTTCAAGTGGAATCCTACAGAAGAAAGTAAATAAAATTTAAGGAAATAATTATGACTGAACAATTACCCACTCTCGTTCCTGCTGTAGTCTTTAAGACTCGTGTACGTGATGATTCAATTGAAGGTCCGAACCCATTTCGTTGGGAAGATGTTTCATCGTATGACTACTTTGCGGGTAAGCGAGTAGTTCTATTTTCGCTTCCGGGTGCATTTACCCCGACTTGCTCAACTATGCAGCTTCCTGGCTTTGAAAATTCTTACGAAGAATTCAAGCAGCTTGGCATTGATGAAATTTACTGCGTAAGCGTAAATGATGCATTCGTAATGAATTGCTGGGCTAAGGATCAGAACATTCAGAATGTTAAGGTTATTCCAGACGGTTCTGGTGTATTCACTTCACAGATGAATATGCTTGTTCAAAAGGACAATCTTGGCTTTGGTGTACGCTCTTGGCGCTATGCTGTTGTTGTTGACAACGGCGTGATTGAAAAGTGGTTCATTGAGCCAGGCATTTCGCATAACTGTGAAACTGACCCATATGGCGAAACATCGCCTGAAACGGTTCTTGCATACTTGCAGAGTAATGCTTAAGCGAACATGGATCATAACCGGAGAAATCACTCGTGATGATTTAGAGTGGGTTCTCCGGTCTAGGCTAGACTTTACACGAGGCGAACAGCATTATTTGGATTTTGAAGACATGTTCAATAAACAGCCCGTGAAAGTCCCAAGTAAGCTAGACCCAAGTACAATTATTACTACCAACGAAAAAGAAGAAATGTGGCTTAAACTATATTTTGCTGATAGAGCAATTCTATTAGCAGAAGAGGTTAACCTGCATAAATACGAAGTATGAATGCTATAAAGGAGAAAGAAAATGGCATAGAAAGTTGAATTAGCTTGTAAGGACGTTGTGTTCCACTTTAACAAGGGTCACCTCACCGATCCATCAATTCCCATGTGGGTCTTGAAAACTAAGGGTGAGAGCTACTATGTAAATCACGTTGATTGTTCTGTTCCGTGGTCTACTAAAGAAACTCCCGATAATCCCAGCACTAAAGGTAGCATCCGAGTCAAGAACTGCCATTTGGTTATTGACGAAGACAATACTGCTACGATCAAAGAACTTACCGTTATGAACAGCATTAGGCTGAACCGTAAGAAGAATCCTATTAGGCTGATCACCAGTAAGGGCAATCAACTTAGACAAGCACTAAAAAATCACAAGATCAAACATGGTATGTTGAAGGTCTTTGGTGGTGGCTGTGGTACGAGTTGGTATGTTGTTAGCATCGCTGATGAAAAAGACTTTCTGTTTCTGTCACTGACAGTAGATGGTCTTCGCAAACTTATGCCCAACGAAGACTACTATACTGACTATGAGAAAGATGGTCGTGGCTATCAATTAGAAACCGAAGAAGACTTTGAGGAGGAACTCTATGACAACTAAGTTGTTTGTTCCGAATCAGGACTTCAAGCAGATAGAACGAGCAATCAAAGAGTCCGGAGTTAAGTTTCATCCCTTTAGAAAGTTTGACTCCGGGTATCATATTGAGATTGAACCAATGGATCATCCGTTAGTTAGTTTCTTATCACTAAAGTATGATGTTACTGGTGTACCCGCGTAAAATAGCTAAATACTATTATTAGGATACGGCATGTCAATACTTATATTGTCTAAGAAGGACGAGAGCGAATATGAAAATCGTCGTCTCGTAGCAAGTCTCGCTGACTTAGGTATCCCTGCAACCATTTACCACCCTGATAACTTTGATGTAATTGTGGGGAAAGGTACTGGACACGGTATCAAATATAATGGACAAGAGTTTGACATGCCTGATCTTGTGCTGACCCGAACTGGCTCAGGTACTACAGAGTTTATCACTGCTATCGTTAGGCAATTTGAAGAAGAACATATCAAGTGCATCAACACCTCTGTCAGTGTAGAAATCGCAAAAGATAAAATGCGTAGCCACCAATTACTTGCCAGTAAAGGAATGCCAGTACCTAATACTATGCTTGTTAGATTTCCCGTAGATGTAGATATCGCAGACAATCTTATCGGTTGGCCCTGTGTTGTTAAAGTGATCAGTGGCAGCTATGGTGAAGGTATCTATTTGTGCGAGAATAAGACAGCATTTAAAAAGATGATGGAGTTCATAGGCAATCTCGCTACTCCAAAAACTCTGTTAGTTCAAGAATATATTGGTGAAAAGCCCGGCGAAGATTTGCGTGTATTAGTTATCGGTGGCAAAGTTATAGGTGCAATGAAGCGCATTGCCCCAACGGGAGATTTCAGAGCAAACATATCTAATGGTGGATATGGGGAGCCGTATGAGGTCAATAGCGAAATTGAATATCTTGCAAGAGAAACAGCAAGAATTTGTGGATTAGAAATCGCAGGCATTGACTTATTGTTTGACAAGGATGGTTACAAAATATGTGAAGCAAACAGTGCCCCGGGATTTGAAGGATTTGAAAAATACTGCGGAATAAATGTAGCGGAGCATATTGCTGAATATATAAAGTATAAGATATCTTTAAAAAGGAAGTACCAGTGACAATGTATTCAAACAAGCCTGTTACAGAAACAGAAACAGTTGAATTTGATAAGAAAGAACTTGATTCTGAAAAGCGCATCAAGAAATTAGAAGATACTGTTCGCCATCTAAGCGAACAAGTTAATAAAATGGCTTCTGCACTTGCCCTCAATAGCAGACAGATTCGTAGACAGAACACCGACATACATAATGTTAACACGGTACTTCGCAACAGATAAATAATATTGAAGCATGAAGCTTCGTAACAGACTTTAAGAATTAGGGCCTTAGTCTGTGGTCCGTAGAAAGGAAGAAACATGATGTATAATAGTAAGCTGGTTGCCAGCATCAAAGCCAACGGAAAAGTACTCCGTGAATTCAAAGATACTGTTTATGTTCCATTCGGAAGTGAATACAGTATTCTTCTCAAAAATCTCAACACAGTAAGAGCATTGATTAACATCTACATTGATGGTGACAACATCGTGCCAGGCGGACTCGTATTGAATGCAGGACAAGAGATTGACCTACAGCGAGCCATTCGGAATGGAAATATGAACGAAGGTAACAAGTTCAAGTTCATTGAACGCACCGGTAAGATTGAAGACCATCGCGGTGTCAAGCTTGAAGATGGATTGATTCGTGTAGAATATCAGTTTGAAAAAGTGTACAAACGCCAAGACGGAATTCAGTGGAGTAACGCTATGTGGCAACCTACCTCAATGGATTCATATTATGGCGGAGTAATGAGAAGCACAACATCTGCTACACCTAAGTCAATGACGGGCACTATTACTTGTTCAAGTGCATCCTATGCAACGACAAGTATGGCAGTTGGTTCTGCGACAATAAACACAAGTGCTGCCGCCCAGTCATTTAACGCAGCACCACAGACTGAAACAGGCATCACTGTTGCAGGAAGCAAGAGTGAACAGAAGTTTGTGACTGCAAGCTGGTTCGCAACTGAATCAGAAAAGCACAACATTATTCTTAAGTTGCTAGGTGAAACACCTGACAATGAAGCGATTCGCAAGCCAATCACTGTTAAGGCTAAGCCTAAGTGTGTAACTTGTGGCAAGCAGAACAAAGCTACTGCAAAGTTCTGTAGTGAGTGCGGAACTGCTTTAGAAATCTTTGCATAAAAAGGGTAGCCGGGTAGAGAAAGTTCTTGACTTTACCCGGCTTTCCATGTATAAATAAGACTGTAACGAGATAGACTTGTTACACTAAAACGCTAACAAGGAGTTTGTAGCAATGGAAAAAGAGTTTGACCTTCTGGTCTTTGTTGGGCGCTTTCAGCCCTTTCATAATGAACACAAGCGCATCATTGATATTGCGCTACAAAAATCTAAAAATGTATTGGTTCTCGTAGGTTCG
>Ga0315909_10001094_pt1 | contig 36617 bp, 58 predicted proteins | sample LakEriMetagenome_11_FD_203527 | JGI IMG/M metagenome (GOLD analysis project Ga0315909, IMG submission 203527) | Freshwater fungal communities from buoy surface, Lake Erie, Ohio, United States - Buoy 2 MA125 | ecosystem: Environmental > Aquatic > Freshwater > Lake | place: USA: Lake Erie, Ohio... | reverse complement strand
CCTTCAAGTCTGCTGGTGCAGTCGATGTGACGGGTCGTATTGAGAACCCAGGTCGCATCATTGCTGCTTACCAGCACAAGACTGGCGTGCCTGTAACGGCATTTGAGTTGGGCACCACTGACCGTGACAAGTCCCGCACCAAGCAGGGCTTTGTGAACTTGGTTGACGCTTCGGTTGAAACCTTCCAGCGTGTATATGGACTTCGCCTTCAGGCACATGTCCTTGGCACCAAGATGGAAGGCATGCCACAAGCCAAAATCAAGGAAGCAGAAGAGAAGCGTCAGAAGTTGCTTCAGCTTTCCCGTCAGTGGGTTTCCAACTGGTCGGGTAGCCAACAGCGTATTGAAGTGACGCCTGCTGGTGCATTTGACAAGAAGGACATTTACGATCCAGTGAATGCCCCTTCTGGTCGTTTCACCATGGTAGTCAACGGCACTGAAGTTGCCTGTGACCTGTGGTCAAACTCAGCACAAGCAAACGCTACGGCTTCTGCCCCAGCATCGTCTAACGACGACGAGATGCCATTCTAAGGTATCTCACCTCGGTAGTCCCCCCTCATCAGGAACCAACACTGATGGGGGGGTGACACCTCTTTTTTTACTTCATACAAAATAATAATCACCTTATCTATACTCTCTCTAGTTACCTATAGTATCTAGAGAAGAATAGATGTTTTTTAATTTAGAGCGGCAACCGCCGAACTTTTAGGTCGGTCTGGTTGACGCGAAATATTTATCCTCACGTGTTGCACCTGAAGGATCCTATGTGATAACATATATCCGTCAGATAGTAGCCACACACGAAGGAGAAATACGAGCAATGCCTCGCCAACATCAATCTTCTAAAATGAAGAAGGTTCTAACCGAACTAAAGCGGTTAGGCTTTGAGGTCACAAGAAATAAGTCAGGCACCTACAGAATAGTTCCCCCTTCAACTATTCAAGGTCCAACTTATACGACTCACGGAACAGAGTCCGCTCTGCATCCAATGAGACGGGACTTCAAGCGTATGTATAATGTAGAGCTCCATGTGTAGTGCTCTCTGATGGCTGGTATGGGTTTAGTGGTTGGACCCATATCAGCCTTTTTATTTTTGCCGGCGTAATCTTATAATAAAATCTTATTTTTATTTTAGATTGAAAACCGCCGCAAAAACAGAGTATGCATTATACTGTAGAATACAGTAATAACACACATGCCCAACCATACTATACAGGGGTACCTTTTATTATTATTTTAATTAAAAGATCTCTCTTGTAAAAATTTGTTAACGAAACGTATGTTTAGGACCCTTTTCAAGTGGGGGCCCAGTATAAAACATATATAACTCTGCATATACCCTGTGTACACACACGTTACACCGGTGTACACAATCACCTACGCCCTCAATGCCTAATCTCTCCCTGGGTCCTATGAGATAGGAACCTGGTTAATCCTGATGTGGTTATCCTCCCTCTTATTACTTATCCCCTTCCTACTACCCTATAGCACTTTCTTAGTGCGGCCAAAGGAACTATCCTACTATGTTTTCTACACCAGTAAAAATACTCTCTATAACCTTCCTAGCCTATGTATTCCTCTTGGGATTACAGACCATAGGAATACTCTAATATTATTAAAAATAAAAAAAATAATTGGCGGCGGTTTTCTCTAAGGAGATGATGTGTTAAGTTCTGGACAACCTTTAAGTTTGTTAAAACGACAAATCTTGGAAGAAGCTCTACAGGATCTCAAATTTAAATACTCTGCGATAGCTGAGAATTCTGAAGACCCTGTCGATAGATTCATGTATAACGATTTGATCAAATACTGTAATGAGCTACTTCAAGATCTGGTTGCCGGTATAGTTTCTTAAAAAATACAGACCATTGGTCTAGTACTTTAATGAAACCAAGATTTACTTAACCTTTCCTCCTTTCAATTAAGTAGATACCCCGCAATTGGACATTATTGTATTAAACTGTGTTCCCCACGGGCGTCCCCTTTTCACGTCCGTGGGGACACTCTTTTTTCAAAAGGCAACAGAAAGTCACAGGATATGTCACTTACAGACGAACAAGCTAAAGAAATACTATACGTACATAACGCTTTATGGAACGCAGTCTATGACTACGATTCCGACAATCACGTACTACGCTATAGAGGCACATCCTACCAAATCAATATCCCTCCACACAGAGGCTATGCATCTGTACTACTACCAAATTCTAAAGGAACCAAATTCCTTTGGATCACACAAAATCTACATAAATCAACCTACGGTACATTAGCCATTCAACGTCACACAAACCAGGATAATGATCACAGAATCACCTGGATTGTTGACACCAACAATGGTCAATTTAATTACCGTTCAAACATTACCACAACCAAAGATTCTACCGGCACTTTAATTCACGGTGCCATCGAAATCTATGATAGTCTTGGTAAGGAGACCATCTGGTCGAACAACCAAGCTATCGTCACTCGAAAGGCAGCATTTTAAATGACAGAATCAATGGACCTCAACCTCATGAAGCTAGACTCAGATATCCTACTAGCTCTCAACTCATATTCAGAAACTCTTCACGCATACATCGGTCAATACCCACTCATAGACTTTGATCCATCAAACCAACATGCAGTGGAAAAATTTTATCAAGGTTTGTATTCTCTCAGTATAGGTTTTGCCGCCATCGTCGAAGCCTTTCGAGAGATGTGCTATGCAAAAGATATAGTGGTCACAAACTAAAAATTTGTTGAACCCTCTAATTTATATATGTTACAGCGTATTTATACTATATAATATATATGTTTGTAACAATGGTATTTGAAAAACTTAAGATATTTATAGAAATATCCGTTTTTCTATACGATTGTTATATACCTTTATATAACATATTTTATAGTTAAACTACACCAAATAACCTCATAGAGGAGTAACACAAACATGCCAAGAGGTAAAACAAATGCAATTGAACAGCTTATTAATGGAAAGTACGCAGGCGGAGCTGAAGTTACAATTAGCCAACTTGCGACAGAAGTTGGTTGCACTGTTCAAAACGTTTACATCTACGTTAGAAAGAATCCTACTCGATTCACTCAAGTACGTAGAGGCGTATATCAAGTTAATCCATCTGTTCCTTCAAATGCTGGCTCCGTCAACAACGGTAATGCCAACAGTATGACAGCAAATTAATTTGAAATAAACCTATATAAAAGTTATTTTATTTTAACTACTAGGTTACTATTTATATAAGTTAATTAGAGACTAGTTGTTGAATCCTGTGTTTTGTAGGTGCGGTGTAAAAACCGCACTTACAGAATCACATGGAATTAAACGTAATAAATGTGATATAATTAATCCATGATAATTAATGTAATGCCCGTTAGCTCGGGCAGAAGATAGAGTCAAAGAAATACGAAGATACTGTCTAGTATCTAGGAAGTCGGAGATGGCGATCAACTGCCACAAGATAGGGCATTCGTAAGTCCTTTCGATCTTCGGTTTCTCACCACGCCATACTAATGCGAAGTGTAGTTTAGCTTCGCAAACCAAGACGAAAGTGAGCAGACTGATGAATAGAAACTTATTCAAATCTGTATTATACATAACTATATGCGCATACTTAACTATTGGGGCAACTGCAGCTTTTGCTAAGTTTGCTCCAGAAACAAATATCAAAGTTCCTGTTGCAAGTAAAGTTGAACAAGAACGACCATATGTTGATATTAAAGAAACACTTCCAGAGCCTATTGTCTTCAGACATGGAGATATATCCTGGCTTCCACAGCTAGCCGAACAGGCTGGTTGGCCACGTAAAACGTGGAAGAAGCTAGGTAATATTATTCTCCGTGAATCAGGCGGATGCCCCAACCGTATTGGTAGTTCTATCGTAGATAAGAACTGCAATATTACAGGTTGGACTAAAGCAACCAATAAGTCCGACACAGGACTTCTCCAAATTAACGGAGTTAACTGGGATCCTAAACGATCTGGTACACAATTGCTCTGTGCAGAGCACAAAATCTGCAAGCAAGAACAATTGCTGGATCCAGTTACTAATCTAGCTGCTGGTTACATTTTGTACCAGAAAGCTGGTTGGGATCCTTGGGACCCATGTGCATGGGGCCCAGAGTTTGCACACAGATGCAAATCCAGTAGTAATTAATTTTAATATCATATACTACATATAACATACTTCTAGTTCATACGAAAACTTGGAAACCTCTTCCAAGTAACAACGATATATTAGGAGTACCATCATGGCTATCCAGCTCAGCGATGAAACACGTGTCATTACAAACCCACAGAAGTTTGCCATCACTCAGCCTTCTAAGGTTGTCACCTTTATCAATGGTGAACCACCAACAGGCTTTCGTGGCAAGCGGTCAAATCCAGTAATCAACAACATTTATTCTGCTTTGATTACTAACCGCAATCAGTGGGCACACGTCAACATTCAAATCACCAATAAGAAGCAGCTTGCTAGCATTATTGCTTCATTGACATACCGTTCATCAAAAGACAATCTTGCATTGTCTACTCGCACTATGATGAACGAGCAGACCAAGACTATCGAGCTCTGGGTCATGCTCACCAATCGCTAATCAGCGATTAATTTCTCTACTTTGGGCTAAATTTAATACTGCCCGTATGACAAGTAGCCCCCAATTACTTGGTTTGGCTCAAAGTAGAATAAGTTTATCTCTAGGTAATTCGAACGCGAACCCTATTATCTAGAGATAATTAAGTTTACCCCTAGGCGTCAAGACGCGGGAACGTTGCAGCGTCTAGGGGTATCACTTTTTTTTGTTCATTCAAAATAATAAACTACAAGGAGAATATATGACTAGTCAATTTCGTCCTGCTGAAAAAACACCTCCTGCTGACTACAAGTTTATGCAGTTTGCACCAGAGGGAGAATGTTCTTATTGTGATCGTGAACGAGCACAGGGGAACAAATTCTTTCCTCCGCATACTGCTAGATGGACTTGCCAGTCTGGCAGATATAACCATTGCACATGCGATGGTTGTTTTTAAGAATAGTTTGTACAAAAAAGAAGGGCTACTAAAAGGAGACCCATCATGACTACTCAAAGATATCCATATACCCGTGTTCCACCATACGGCACTGAACCCGACCATGACGACAATACTGACAAATGGCGGTGTACAGGTTGTTCTAAACTTTCTCGTATTGAGACTCTTCACAATGGATTAGAGAATGGTTTAGAGCTATCTGGTTTTGCCGGCTATTATGGTGGATTCACAGATCAATATCACCAAGATTCACAATCAAAATTTGATGAATACAATAAAGCATATTTCTGTCACTCATGCTGCGTAAAGTTGTTTAAAACTTTTCCAGCACTTGCTATTAATGTTGGCATTGACAAGCACTGGGGTCATCATCCTTGCAATGATGACACTCCTTGCTGTGATTACTCATGGAAGCTTGGCAACAATGTCAACACTAATAATTATAGCACTGTGCTTACTGCAGCACGTGACCAAGATCATCAGCTCTATTGGAAAGAAGATCCAGATGCAGGCTGAACTTACTCCTTGTGTTATATGTGAAACTTCGGTTCTTCGAGCTGAAGGATCACAGCACCGTTTGAAGAACGCATGTAAGTTTACCTTACACGCTCATCAACCTTCTAACTTTGAAAATAACACTTATGAAGGAATCATTTGTGATTCCTGTATTGATAAGTTAATCCAATCTAATAAACTTCTTGCTTACATTTAGTTCATACAAAATTATAGACTTCAAGTTCTTGAAAGGATATTATTATGTTAATTATGACTTTTATGCTAGCTATCATGTCAGCTACTTTGGAGCTTATGATTGCTGCACAAGTACCTGCTTGGCGAAGATGGAGTCACAAGAGTAAACTCTTTAATCTTTTGAATTCCATGTTCTTGTCATACTTGATTGGTCTTGCTTTCGGTGCCCAAGGTTTGATTGCCATGACCTCTGGTGTATTGTCAACTTTCTTGACAATACCAGGTTATGCACTTCTAAACTGGAATTACGACACCGAAAAAGCACAGGCCCAAGGTGGCAACCGCTATAATCACACTAAACAAACTATGAAACCAAAGCTTGAAAAAGGTAAAGAGCTTGGCTCTGACTTAATCAAGGTTGGTTACATTACAGGCAAAGTAATCACATCACCTATTTGGATTCCACGCAAAGCATATCGTTATTTTAAATCGTAATATATCATCTATAATTAAAGGATACCATCATGACCTATATCGATAATCCATCACTTCAATCTTTTCACGACTTGACTGACATCGAATTCGATGTTCCTCTTTGGTCAAAGCTTAGCAGAGATGTTCGTACTATGTCTGCTTCTTTTGACCAACGTTCAGTTCGTGAACTTGTTTCCACTTATTACCGGATTCAAGATGACCGCATTGCACTAGCTGCACAAGCCAGAGAACTTCAAAAAGCAGGATCACCTCATGAGCTTGCTGAGTTTCTTGCAGACAATCTTTCATACATGGAATCTTCTTTGAAGTATCCACTTGAAAGATTTGCTGAGACCTACGCAGTAGGTCGTTGGGCATTGTCTCAATACGGGATTGGACCAGTAATCACTGCTGGTCTTATTTCCCATATTGATATCAACAAGGCCCACACTGCAGGATCCATCTGGCGTTATGCTGGTCTTGATCCAACTATCTCGTGGAACAAAGGAGAAAAGCGTCCATTCAACGCAGAGCTCAAGACTTTGTCTTGGAAGATTGGTCAAAGCTTTATGAAGTTTTCCAATCGTGAGCAATGCTTTTATGGTAAGCTTTATCTACAGGACAAGGCTCGTAGACAGAAACTCAACGAAGAAGGCGCTTACTCAGACCGTGCTAAAGAGATTCTTGAAACCAAGAATTGGCGTGTCAACAAGACAAGCAACCATCTGAAAGAAGGAGTTCTTCCTCCTGCACAGATTGATGCTCAAGCACGTCGTTTTGCAGTAAAGATCTTCTTGTCGCATTTTCATGCCGTATGGTATGAAGATCACTACAAGAAGCCTGCTCCTCGTCCTTACACAATTGCACACATGGACCATGTCCATGAGATTGCAATTCCTGGCTATACGCCACTATCATAGGTTTAATGCAGCGTGGCTCCTGCATTAAAGAAATAATATAAATCCACGTAACTAAGGAATACATAACATGTATACACTTGCACTTGCAATCCTCATCGGTTTTGTTGCCGCTCAGGTAACAAACATCGTTGTGGACCTCGTCCCTGCTCTGAACAAGCTTCCTGTTCTGAATAGGGAAAACAACATGTTCATCCTTGTCACCACCCTTATCGTGTGGTTGACCGACACTTCGCTGTTGGCAACTTACGGTATGGGCAATGGTGCTCAGTGGGTGGACGTTGTTGGCAGTGGTCTTGCTATCGTTGGTATCACCAGCGTAGTTGACTCTGCAACTCGTTACTTCGAAAAGTAGTAACCCACCAGGGGTGCGTCTGGTCTAACAACGCACTTTTATTATCTTTTAAGAAGGAACTATGCGCAAACTATTTGCTAAAGTAAAAAACTTTTTTACCCGTAAAGAAACACGATCTTTCTGGCTCATCTCTGCATGGGCTGTAGAAAGTGTCGTTTTGTTTCAATCATTTGGATTACTAGTTGCTACTGGAGCTATTGCTACTGCATCTTTGCTTGTAGCTGTACAGCTCTATAGCACTTATGCTTTGTTTTCACTTATTATTGAAAACAGAGCTGTCTAATTCTTTTTTTAAAAAGGCATTAGATAATCTTAAATCAAGTGGACTGATTTGTAACACTCGTCACAAATGAATCAATGGATGTAATTTGTAACACTAAAGAGAAATGAATCATAGATGTTAATGAAATTTAAACACTAAGCTAGAATGAACCAGTGGTCATGACTTGTACCAGGGATCACAAGTGAAACACATAGACAAAGTCATACCAACGGAAACGATTGAATCACCACACGCGAATGTATCATTGAGAATAAATGAATCAAATGGACGGACTTGTAACACTTCTTACGAATGAATCAAGATGTGTAAGAGTACCATTATATGGAAATGAATCACCTGCGATAATTTATAACATAAAGAATGAATGAATCACCGCATTACATTTGTAACATTGAGAACAAATGAATCAACATACTGTATAGTGACAAGACGATAGAATGAATCATTGCGACCTGACTTGTAACATAAACCGCGAATGTTTTTAAATATAGTTTTTACAGAAAAAAAGGGACCTATAAAACTGAAAAGGAGAAATGCAAATGTCATTTGAGACCTACCGTCCAAATGTTCGACTTAAAGCAATGGCCAATGGACCATTGCGTTCTAATAACAATTATCAATTTGGTTTTTATGACATTGGTGTCATGCGTCACGCTCTTGAGCATTCGGGTGCTTCAGAGTATCGTGTAGCAGCTCTTCCTATCCCAGCAAACGATTTTGATCTTGATGATCTTGAAAAGATTATTTCAAACAAAAACGTTCAATATGCCATCGTTGACAAGAATAAAATTGTTGTCACTATTATCGATGGCCAACAAGGCTGGATGAGTGTTCTTAATGACATGGGCTTTAAAGTCAAAGGTGGTGGCAAAACCGCAAAGCGGATGAAGTCATTTCACCGTGCAACTTTGCTCAATGCTCATTTTGATGATCTCAATATTCAATGGGTAGAGCCAACCGATTTTACTCGGTATGATTTTACTGAATCTGCTAGTTGGTCAGACTGGGTTCAGGATGCAATTCCCCGTCTTTTGGACGGTGGTATTGTAATTTCTTCTCGTCTTGTTCAACAAGCCGTAAAGAATCTTCCTGTATATGAACCACATAATACTCTTGATACTAATGAGTATTATTATGATCCAACTGTTCGTCAACAGTTAACACAGTATCTGTTAAAGTCCAAAGTATTCAATGGCCGCATTCTTACTTCTGAAGGCGTCTTGAAGGGCAATTTCTTTGTCCGTGACGATCTTCCAGAGTTCATTGATGTCATCTCCACTCGTGACAACCTTAAGAAGGAAATCACCTATCATGGTGGTTACCGTCTTTTGGCAGAGCCTCAAGGCCCTAAGTCACGAGTTATTACCGATGACCAGACTGTAATCAACTTGCCAAAGTTGTTTCGTAAGTCTGACATGGAAATGTGGCTTAAAGAAGAATATGATAAGATGTTCCAGAAAGCAATTGACGGACACCTTATCACCGATTGGAAGTCTGTCTTCATGCGTAACTTCACACGCGATAACCAAGACATGGAAGATATCGAAGCACAGTCTCGTATCAGCTATGTCGGTTATCGATGGGTGAGCATGGGACTTTCAATTACTCATTCTCCTTGGCTCTTTGAGACTTTGGCTATTTCACACGCTAAACCTCTTCAAAAGCGTATTCCAATCCCTTGTTCTGTTTATGAGCAAGTCATTCCAGAGTCTTTGGCTCGAATGGCTGGTCATGATATTACAGTTGAAGAAAGTACAATCAAGCGAATCAATTCTCTTGGTGTACATGTTGTCAATGACTATGACTGGCTTGAGATGTATGAATCTCATGGCGGTCATGACCAAGACGACTTCTTCAAGTGTTTCTACCGTACAATGGAAAAAGGTGACCGCTCTGAAAAGGTTGTTATCATTGCCCGTTCACCAAACGGCTATGGTGAGTATTCAGTATTCAACTATGTTGAAGGCGAATGGTATCCAACCTGGACTAAAGCTGATGGAGAAGAAGTTTCTTTTCCAGCAGTAAATGGTCGTGGTTGGCCAGAACGTCTTTCCGAGTCTATTCGTCAACGTAAGGTCAAATATCTTGGCCTTCCCGGAGACACTCGTGAAGACACCACTCGTCCTGAAACTGAAGAATACTCCGTTGCAGATGTCATGCATGACGTCAAGATTGCCATGAACGGTGGCAACGTTGGACGATTCGTCAATGCTTCAATGCTCCATTCTATGGTCATTGGCAAGCATAGACCAGTCCAGCTTTGCTCACTCGAGTCGGCAATTGACGGCTGTACTCAAACCAGTGATCCTGATGATCGTGAAGCCATTGACACAGAAGCACAAGTTATGATCGATGAAGTGCTTGCTTCTAACAAGCCTATTGATCGTGACTTTTGGTTCGGTCGGTTTCGTGCTCTTGCCCGTAAGCATCCGCAAGTGGAGACTTACGAAGGCAAAATCACTCAGCTGAATAGCCTGTGCACCGAATATTATAATCGCTATGTACAGCGTGTTATTCAACATTCACAAGAAAATGTTCGTCCACCAGAAGTTATTCACCAACTTGGTCAACGCTTGTATTACCATGCGCTGCCAGTGTTGCGTAACTTCCGTATGAGCATTTTCAATGCGAATGCTGCTGATACCGTTCAAGTGTCTAATGGCATTAAGCGTAACGAATGGGAATATCTTTACAACAACATTGTTGAAAAGATTGAATCATACGAACGCGTTCAAGATCGTCATGATTTTATCTTGTCACTCTATTCTGCATCAATCAAAAACCCTACCAGCAATGGTAAGGTTACCGACCAGATCGTGATGAACCGTTTGGTTTATCCGCATCTTGAGGCTGCGTTGATTCACTATGGTATTGGTAACAAGATCATTATGACATTTGAAGATGGTGAAGTATCGTTGACAGAACGCACCGCAACAACCTGGAGCTATCCAGATGAAAACGGTGACCTCGTCGAGTTCAACGATGTCTTTGCATATCAAGCATATCATGCTCAGTTCTCTGACATTGTTCATACGACTAGTGCTAAAACCACTGGACGTAGAATGAAGGCAGAGTTCTAGTAGATGCAAATTAAGGGGGACTAGCCAGTTGTCAACTACTGGTTAGTCCCCCTTTTTTATACTTCCTCCCAAAGGCAGAACATGGAAACTATTACAGCAGATACCATTTATCAAAATATTAATTTTGTAGTTCAGAATGTAGACAAGATTTATAAAGAAACACATACACGTGGCGAGTATGTAACTTACAAACTTGCTCAAAAGACTTCTCGATTCTTTAAATTTATGCGTAGTCCACAAATTAAAGTATTAAGTCTTTTAGTGTTTTGGGCTTTCTTTGTCACATCTTGGTTACTTGCATCATTCGCAATTGGCACACTTGCTGCTTTTATTGTCTTTGGTGTAATGATAGCTCTTTATACCAATGCAACTATGGAAGCCGTTTCTTCTATAATCAGAAATACGATGTTTAACTACTATTCAGGATTACTTGGGAATGTCAAATACTAAAGATCAATCTGCTATTAAATTCACAGGCCAAGATGATTACAACGAACTATGTTCTCATATTCATCCAGATGCCTATGGTGAATTTCAAAAGCTATCCAACTTATTTTCTTCTATTGTTTCTAAAGAGGGTCCAGACTCTTTTAGCAATACAATGGTAGTTTATAACTCAATGAAGAAACTTGTTGGTGTATTGGCTTGCAGATCAGCAGAAGATAAAAATGATCTTTATAAAGCTTTAGCTCAAATGCTATACTTTCCAAGATCTATTAATTCTGAATTGTTTATTATTGCTCAAGATTCAAGAGTTAGACTTTTTAGTAAAGATGATCAACAAGAACAATCTGTTTCAGATGCTCTTGTTGTAACTTACGTCACTCCTAGAGACTGTATTATATTTACAGTTCCATATACTATTTTTCAAGATAACACAGTAAACTTTTTGTTTGATGACTCTTGGATTTCCTGTGTTCATGAAGATACACTTACTCCAACAAAAGGCCCTGCTGGAGATATGTTAGAATTATTTTATACATTTTCACATGCTTCAACCAGTGGTCCTTTGTCCCCTCATGAAGTATTAGCTTTTCTCAAAGCCAATGATTTTAACTTTGAGATTATAAATCCCAACAACATGAACAGTAATCACATAGCACTACCAATTGCTATGTGATATCTTACCCCTATGATAACACTAGAAAAACCTATACTAAACAATAAAATACAAACAGATGATGCTCTCATTTGCTGGTATGAATCAGATACCCGTATTTGTGGGCATTTGATTGAATTTGATTATTCTGCTAAAATAGAATCAAAAATGGAATTAGAACCATTCTATGGTGATATAGATCTATTTGGATTCTAAGGCAAACGTTTTTTACAAAGGCAAGAGAGAATCTTTATGACTATAACATTACGCCCCTACCAACAAGAGGCGTTAGATTCTATTGTTGCCAGTGAAAACAATGGTGTTTCTAAACAACTTGTAGTTTTACCAACTGGAGCTGGTAAGACTATTTTATTTTCACATCTACCTTTAATCAGAAAAAATACTTTGCCCATGTTAGTTCTAGCTCATCGAGGAGAACTACTTGATCAAGCCCGTAATAAAATTATTGCTAGCAATCCTCATTTAACCGTAGAGATAGAGCAAGCAGAAAGACGAGCTGGTAAGGTAGACGTAGTTGTAGCATCTGTTGCTACACTAGGTCGAAACAATACTCCACGTATTTTAGAATATCCTCAAGATTATTTTAAATCAATTGTTATTGATGAAGCTCACCATGCTGCTGCAACGACATACCGTCGTATTGTAGATTATTTCAATTCACCATTTTTATTAGGTGTTACTGCAACGCCTCAGCGTTCAGATAACACTAGATTAACAGATGTCTTTGAAGAGATTGTTTATTATAAATCTATTCAAGATTTAATTGAAGATGGATATTTATGTCCACTTATAGGATACAGAGTTAAAACTAATACTGACATTACGGAAGTAGAGATTCAAAATGGAGACTATAACCAGTCGCAACTGGAAGATCACATTAATACTCCTGAGCGTAACGCTTATATTGTTGCCAGTTATAATAATCTGGCAGCTTCTACGAAAGCCATTGTTTTCGCTGCAGGAGTCGCCCACGCAAAAGACTTGGCCACATCCTTTGCGCAAAACGGGACCTCTGTACGAGTAATCGTAGGCACAACCCCTGCTGAAGAAAGATCTCAAATACTCAGAGATTTTTCTTCAGGTGCCGTTAAAGTCTTAGTCAATGTTGGTGTCCTAACAGAAGGATTTGATGAACCTTCTTTAGAAACTATTATCATTGCTAAGCCTACTCGTTCAACTCTTTTGTATACGCAAATAGTTGGTCGAGGTACCCGTTTATATGATGGTAAACCACATTGTACTATCATTGATATTTCAGACACAACTAAAGGTAAGAAGCCTATTGGCCTTCCATCTTTACTTGGTCTTCCACCTGACTTTGATTTACAAGGTAAGTCTCTTACTGAAGTAGCCAAAGAGTTTCAAGAACTTGAAACGTATTGCCCAGGTGAAGCAGTTCGTGTTCTTAATCCAGATGATATTCAACTTGCTTATGCAAGAATAAATCTGTTTATGCCACCACCTCCAAACCCAATTGTTCAACAATATTCTAAACTTGTTTGGGCTGAGGTTGGCGAAAATAGTTTTCATCTTGGTTTAAATAACAATGAGGCTATGAGCATACACCAAGATGCTCTTGGTAGATGGTCAGTTGCTCTTCATGATAAACATTCTAAGACTGCTAAAGTGTTAGGCCATGTACTTGATCTCAGAGAAGCTTTTGTTAGATCAGATAGATGGATTCAAAATAATAGAGCACAATCTATGAACTTGATTGAATCTGATGCTCCTTGGAGAGCTGATTCTCCTACTGATTCACAGAAGCGTGTTCTCAAGCGCATGGGCGTTCCACTCACAGCAGATCTTACTAAAGGTATGGCTTCTCAACTTATCTCAAGATATTATGAGAATAATCCTAAACCTAAATGGTTACAAAACAAAATTGATTATAATAAGAATAGGTATAGATAAACATGTCTAGATTCTATTCTCGTTTTGTTGTTGATCCATATTTGGATTACAATACAATTGATTATGTTGATGTATCTAAAAATGATATTTCTTTTTTAGCTGTAGCTACTAAACTTGCTGCAACATCTGACAACAGATTTCGTGTTGGAGCACTAGTCGTAAAATCTGGAAGAGTGTTTGGTGGTAGTGCTAATATTACTAAACGCTCACCAAGTACTCCTCCAAATAGATTTTCAACTCATGCAGAGATTGCAGCTTTAAAGGTAGCTTCAGAAACAGAAGACTCTACTTTGTATATTTCAAGGTTAAGTTCTTTAAACCTTCCAGCTTTAGCTAAACCATGCTCATGGTGTATCCAGAAGATACTTGAAGCTGGAGTCAAACGTGTTGTCTATACTGTTGATAAAAACACATCTAAATATTTTTATACTTCCACTTTAAATTGGAGCAATTATGCGTAAAAAATACCTAGCTATTATTGCGGTTAGTGCAATAGTTTTTTCTTTAATTTCGTACAAAGAAGTTTCTGCACGGTCTTCAACTTACAATGATGTGGCTGCTGCTACAACTCCAGTAAAGTTTAGATTTACTTTAGATAAATCAGTCCCATACATTGGTGCAACAAAAGCCTATAACTTAGGCTATACTGGCGCAGATCAGTATGTTGTTGTTATTGATACCGGTATAGAAACTGCACATCCATTTTTGCAAGGCAAGGTTGCTTTAGAAGCTTGCTTTGCTGATAAATGCCCTAATGGTCAGACTTCAATGATTGGTCCAGGAGCTGCTCGTCCAGTCCACTGGCACGGCACTCACGTAGCAGGTATTGTTGCTGGAAGCAATTCTAACATGCGCGGAGTTGCTCCAGGTGCTAAGATCATTGCTGTAAACGTATTTGATGTTTACGGTGCTGCTTATGACGACGATATTATCAAGGCTTTAAATTGGGTTAATACAATATCTTCCCAATATAATATTGTTGCTGTCAACATGTCACTTGGTTCCAGTCAAGTTTTTAGAACTACATGTGATGGATATATTCCAGCAATGACAGATGCGATTAAAGCTCTTCGTGATAAAAAGATTGCTACAGTAATTTCATCAGGCAACTCATATGCTGTAGGCATGAGTGCTCCTGCATGCATTACTTATTCTGTTTCTGTTGCAGCTACAATGTCTACCTCTGATACAGTAACAAACTTTTCAAATATCAGTGAATATACTACTCTTGCTGCTCCTGGAAATATGATTAACTCATCATCTTTGATGGGTGCATATCGATATGCTTCAGGCACATCTATGGCTTCACCTCATGTGGCTGGAGCATTTGCAGTCTATACTTCAAAGTATGGAAAACAAGATGTTTCTAAAGTTATTTCTGATTTTGCAATGAACGCTCCAAAAGCTGTTGACTCTTATAGCGGCATTAAAATACCACGCTTATATTTTGATGCTTTATTTAGTGACGGTACTCCAGTTGTTACTACAACAACTACTGTCCCTGTTGTCACTACCACTACACTTCCTGTAACTACTACAACAGTTGTTTCTCCAACTACAACTGTTCCAGTGACTACTACTGTTCCTAGTCCTACTACTACTTTACCAAAACCTCCTTTTCACCCTACAATGACAAAACCATTACTTTTGGATATGTATGGTGGCTTTAAAACTTTTGTCTATGTAAAATATCGAGTCCCCGTTGTTGGAAGAAACATTGTTTCTTATTACAATTTATATTGTGATGGAAACAATAAATATGTAATTCCACATCAAACTCGATGGACAATTGATACCTATAAATTGGAAGTTCCAGCTTCTCAAATTAACTACTGTTACTTGACAGCTGTTTCAATTTATGGACAAGAATCATCTCCATCATCCTTTTCCTATATCTATCCTAGAAACAAGTGATCTATTGTATTCTTCAACTTTAATTCAACAAAAATGTAGAGCCATACATATTCCAATGTATGATCCTCCATCTGTTTTGCAAGATGATATTCATGATATGAAGCGCTATATATTTTATGGCGCTCAAACTTATATCAAAAGTTTTGACAATGAGCATTCATTTATATTATCTGCTAACTATGCTTCTGATTATTCAGAAGTAAATTTTTTTGCTACAACTTTAGTTAGAGCATTATATCCTACAATATCAAATGGCTCCCTTACTATATACGGGCCAGCCCTTGTTGTCGGCATGGATGAAGACACAAATTATACTTCTGTGTCCTATCATCTATTAGACGCAACAGTTAATTTGATGAGTAGGTTTAAATATGAAATTTGATTTTAATCATTCAAGATTTCAAAAATCTTTAAAATGTAAAGATTGTTTTACATATTCTGACAAAGTGTATCATTCTGTACGTTATGATGTTAATCTTTGTGTGACTTGTTTAATGCTTCGCATAAAAGAAGATATCAAAGAAGATTAATTCAAAGTATTGGGCTTTTGCCCAACTTATATTAAGGAGTAATATATGTCTATTGCATTTATGCTAACACCAGAAAACTTAGAACAACTTAAATATATATCATTTATTATTAGAGAAAATGGCGATGGTTCTGAAGAAATGCAGACCGCTTTAAGACTTGTACAAAACGCTCTTGATGTTTTGGACGGGTCTTATAACAACGTTGCTTTTGCAACTGACTGACAATTTGCCCAGGTGGCGGAATTGGTAGACGCAAGGGGCTTAAAACCCCTCGGTTAGAAATAACCGTACGGGTTCGATTCCCGTCTTGGGCACAACTCATTACTATAGACACCATGCTTTCATTTCTATTAACAATTATCCTATCATTATCCATTATATTTATCCTTCCAATTATCATGCTATATTATATAGATAAGATAGTTGAAAAAGATAAATATACAACTAACTTGTACAAACAAGGAGATAACAATGAACAACCTTCAAGTCTTCCGTAAGCCTAAAGCTTCAGAAGTTAACAAAGTTAAAACTGCATTTGCTCAAGCAATATATGATAAAAGAACTGCTGCAGGTATCTCTCAGCAGACTTTAGCTGATATTGCTGGCATTGACCGTAAGACAATTAATAGAATTGAGAATGGACACTTTTCTCCTAATCTTGATACTATCACTAGACTTGCTATTGTTTTGAAACTTGAAACAAATAAATATTTTAAAGTTTGATCTTTAAACAGTGGTGAGTAGCTCAGTTGGCAGAGCAAGGGACTGTTAATCCCTGGGTCGCAGGTTCGAGCCCTGCCTCACCAGCTATGACAAAACAAATAACAGACCTTATTGATAATGCCATCAAAAACATTTCTGGAAGACAACTTGTTTCTTCTGCAGAAATGACTGATCTTTTATTAGACATTCGTCTACACATTATGATACAAGAAGAACTTTCACTAAAGCCTGAAACAGTATGATTGATTTTTTAAAATCTATATTCTTTCCAGGTCCATTTGATTACGACTTTAGGCCAGTACTCATTGTTTTAATCGTTATGATATCTTCTATAACTTATGCCATTAAACATAATTGGCAAGATGTTAAAGATGATTTTGATAGTGATTGGGAATAATTCTTTCTGAGCGCCTTTAGCTCAGTCGGTAGAGCACCGGACTTTTAATCCGTTGGTCCTGGGTTCGAGCCCCAGAGGGCGCACAAGTGTTAGAAATAATAACATACAGTGATATGTCTTTCTAATACAGTTCTTAACAAAGGAAAAATATGAAAACTAAATCTATTTTAGCTTCTAGTATATTTATAATTTCTTCATTCTTTTCTACTGCAGTTTATGCAGAAGAAGCTACTCCAGCACAAGAGCCACAAGTATTATATTTTTATGATACTGAACTTGGCACTGAGTCTTATGAACTTTTAATTACTTACTCCAATGGTGGACATTCTACTATTGGACAAGCATTAAAAGATGCTGGTGTAGCTGAAGAAGCTCCAGGTATTGGATTTGGTGTAGGATCTGGTGGCAATGGTTACCGTCCAAATATTGCCATCTATATTTGGACTAATCAAACTTTAGATCTTACTGCTGCTCGGTCAGCAATTAAGTCTTTTGTAAACGTTCCTGTTAATCCAGAAACAACTAATGGAGACTGTGCTATTTCTTGTGATGGTACATATCAAGAAGAAGAACCAGTCGAATCAACTACAACTACTGTTGTTTCTACTACAACCATAGTTGTTATTCAGGAACCTCAATCAGATCCAGAACCAGCTTCTTCTCCAGAACCCGTAGTTGTTCCCACAACAACTACTACCACCACTACTCTTCCTGTAGTTGAAAACTATAACAGTGACACTGAGATTTCTCCTACACCTTTTTATATTACCGCACAACCTTCAACCGGCGTTAAAACAATATCATCTTTACCAAAGAAAACAATTGTTAAAAAACCCATTATTAAAAAGAAGGTTGTAATCAAAAAGGTTCCAGCAAAAGTTCAGTCCAAACTAAAGTAGGAGTTAACATGCCACCACATGGTCAAAAACAAAAGCGTACAGAAGACAAACGTTCTTCTGATGAGATTGCAATAGAGTCAGCTAAAAACTCTATTTATAATGTATGTACTCCAATGTACAAAGCAGAGCATATTCGTATGCGCAATCCAATCACCGCTTTAGATAAAGTTTATTCTGTTAAAGATCCAGCTTTCTTTGAAGCTTTTTATGAACTTGCAAATATGGGTCTTGAAGAAAAACTTATGTCTGAAATTGAATATTTTGCTGCTTCTATTGATCCTGATTGGCAATCTGTTTATTCAACACTTTCAGGATATATTAAAGCAAAGAAAACTGCAACTGAATAAATCTATTTATGAACACAAAGCAAATTAAACCAGGTAGTTCAACTTTGTTAATTTTAAATTATCTTGGCATGCGCAAGAGAAATAAAACTGAGTGGACTACTGATCTTCAAATAGCTCAATTTTTTCCACACAAGTTTCAACGTCGTAGTTCAAAAGCTGCAGATGTTCGTACTGCTATAAAGTATTTACTTAGCGCTGATTATGTTGTAGCCAAAGAAGTTGATGAAGTAACTTACTACTCCATCACTCCTTTGGGTATGAACATACCTTTTCAAGTTGCTCATAGACTAGCTAATAGTCCTACTTATCAGTCTAGATTAAAGAATGAAGATTATAATTAATTAAACTTGTGTTGTTCTTTAATTACATCCCAATACATTCTTCCAACACGATCTTCGTATCTTTTTGGTGTATTGTCGTATTCGTAATTATTAACTGCATTCATAATGAATTTATGAAATGTTATTCCAATTGTGCTTAATATTAAAAGTGTTATTATCATGTTAGATATAGTATCACTATATCACTAATAAAGAACACTTAATATATAACTATCTCTAAATTAGATACCACCTATCAAGAAGGTAAATAATGCCATATATTCAACAATCACGACGTGAAGAAATCACTGATTCTTCACTAGTTGAAACAGCTGGTGAATTAAACTGGCTACTTACAATTCTTATTAATGATTATATTAATAAACATGGGAAGTCTTACCAAACACTTAATGAAGTAGTTGGTGTACTCGAGTGTGCTAAACTAGAACTTTATCGCAGAGTTGTATCTCCTTATGAGGAAACTAAGATGCAACAACACGGTGACGTTTACAAGTAAAATTAAGGAACCAAAATGAAAAAGATTATTTTATCAGCTCTTGTTGTTCTTTCTTTGTCCGCTTGCGGTAAAGAAACTGTAAGAGAAGTGCTAGTTACTACTCCACCAACTGAAGCACCAGCTGTAGAAGTTAATAAATACGATCAGTATTTAGAAGTTCTTTATAATGAATCAGCTCAAGCTCGTTCTTGGGACGAAGCTGACCTATTAGAATTCGGTACTGTTGTATGTGAATCATTTGATAATGGCGCAACACTTGATACTGTTCTTACTACTATGTCTAATTACTCATCAGGTAAATATGATGATGAGTTATTTGCAGCCGTTATTGCTGCTGCTGTGATGCATCTTTGCCCAGAATGGCAAGCATACGTCAGTGCACAACTTTCATGATAGTAGCGCATCAATCCGTTGGGAATGATAGAAATAAATGCGTACTGTAACTTCCCGTTACGGACCTCTATCACTACTATCACCTTTTAAAGGCGTTACCAATGATTACTTATGAAGACATTATTTCTAAAATAGAACGTTCAATAAAACTTAGAGATGAATCTGAAGCTAATGGTGAAGTCACTTATTATTATTGGGACGGATACATAGACGCTTTAGAGTCTATAGTAGATCAATTTCTTACTGAGTAATTTAAGGGCCGTTAGCTCAGCGGTTAGAGCAGGGCACTCATAATGCCTTGGCCGTAGGTTCGATCCCTACACGGCCCACTATGAAAAAGAAATCTAAAAAACAAGGACACAAACCTCCTGTTGAAAATGTGTATTCTTTAGAAACACTTGTTTCAACTTTTATTCCATCAGCTGATTTTGATTATGACAATGATGGTCAGATCATTATTTATACAAATCTTTATACAGATGATGATGGTAACTTGTTGCAGAAGGTAGTTTTATGAACAAGCGCATAGGTGCAATCACAGAAAACCCTAGTCTTGTTTGTAAAAGATGCGTATTAGATAATAACCATACGGTTACTGTATGGGCTTGGTCTATTGGTTATCCTAATGGCTATACTTGTGATGATTGTGGAGATGTCTACAATAAACAAGGAAAGGTTGTAGAGCACCCGTGAAGAAGTTAAACATTAAACATTTTGTTCGTTTGTACAAAATGAATCGTCTATGGGGCGATGGTGTTTTAGAAGCTTCATACTATGCTTTACGTGGAAAAGCATTTACTGTACAGTTCCAATCACGTCTTAAAAAAGATGACGAAAAACCTTTATGAAAAAACTGCTATTGTTTCCTATTGTTATTATATTATCTTCTTGTTCAATTATTTCTGCTCCTTGGACTCAAGAAAAGATTGATAAGCTTCGTCAAGAGTTCTGCGTTGACCTTATGGGTGAACGTTCAGATTCCCAATCTTGTGATTGTTTCATAGAAGCAACTAGAAGAGAATATAAAACATTTACCTCTTTTGCTAGATCTAATGGACCATCAGAACAGTACCGTGAAGAACTTTTATGGTGCGGTTATGTGCTCCAGTAGATTAGTGTAGCTACAAAATACAAAACTATCTTATAAGGATATGATATGATAACTTTATCTTTACCTAAAGTCTCAGACAATTATTTTGGACAGTCTTTATCTGTTGAAAATATTTCTGTTGGCGACATTTTGTTTGTTGGACCAAGTCCAATTGCAACTCCAACACAAGTAAAAGAAATTATTCCTCAGCCAATTGGTTACACAATCATTACTGATGATTTTAAACTACTTGTTGCTCAAAACACGCGTCTAAGCGTAAAGGCTAAATAATAATCTTTTTCACAAAGTTCTTACAAAAAAGGATATTTTTATGGGAATGGATGTTTACGGTAGAAACCCAAAAAACGAAACAGGTGAATACTTTCGCCGCAACGTATGGGGATGGCATCCTCTATGGGAATACTGCCAAGATGCTCATCCTGAAATTGCTAATAAAGTAGAACATGGACATAGCAATAGTGGAGATGGTCTAGGATCTCGTGATTCAGTCAAGCTTGCTAAACTAATGAAAGAAGATATTCGTTCTGGTTTTGCTGAAAAGTATATTAAAGATCGTCAAGAACATCTTGACGCTCTACCCTTAGAGGATTGTACATATTGTAATACTACAGGCAAAAGAACTTGGAAAGCTGGTGAAGGTCCTAATGATACCAGCCAAGTTCAAATTAAAACCTGTAATGCTTGTCATGGAGAAGGTAAAGTAAAAAACTGGTCTTCTAACTACTACTTAGATTTAGATGACATAAAAGATTTTGCAGAATTTCTGGAAAACTCTGGCGGATTTAATATTCATTAATATGATATAATAGGGACTATGAACATGTCGCAACCTAAAATGGGTTATGAAACCTTGATTTCTGAAACGTTTACATCTGCACAGATTAAACGCATTCGTGAGCAAGACGCTATTGATCAGCGTCAAAAAGCCAAGGCACAAAAAGCAGCTGCTAAGGCAGCAAAAAGACAAGTTCGAATATAAAGCTCACCGCACGGGTGAGCTGGTCGAACACAGATGTCTTATAAACATCCATTTGCTGGGTTCAATTCCCAGGTGCGGTACTGTGTTTGAAAAGTACTGTAATATATTTATGATATGGAGTATTTATGTATAACGATTTTATGTCTAGCAATGACGATGACTTATTTAGTTCTGAGTCTTCTTCAAAAGAGTCACCTAAAAGTTCAGATGAGATTTTTAAAGACATTGAGAAAATGCTCAAAGATAAGCCATCTGATTTCTTTAATGAAGTAGAGATAACTTCTAGAATTGTAAACTCTTTTAATGATTCTGCGAATCGATATATTTTTGCAACTGATTCTTATAATCGTTCTATATTTGACGAGCTAAACTCTATTACAAGTGGCAAATTCTCTTATCGGGTTTATGCCGATATTTTAGAAGAGTCACTTGCAAGAAGATTTATTGTATTTGATTTTCTTAAAATTTTAGCTAGCGCAAAAGATGAAAGACTATTAAAGTTTTTCACTCAAAAAATGAAACTTAATATTGATTCTCGTTTTGTCAATACTTATGTGACATCTTTAATTGAAATGCTAAATTTTGCTATTGATTACAATATAGAAATTTATATTAAAGTATGTCAAAAAATTGACAGAACTCCACTGCAACCTATTATTGATAGAGATATTGATAACGTTGATTTAAATCTTTTAGATTCAGATCAATATATTAATAAGTATTTTTCTGTTATTCGCACTGAGATAGGATTTGACTTTTAATATGGCTTTAACTTCTAACAGTAATTTTTCTGATCATCAAACTCGAGTTATATTGCATATGTCTGATTGGCGTTCTGAGGCTAAATGTAAGTCTGTAGATACCCAATCTTTTTATGATACAGAAGAATCTGTTATGAAGAAGCAGGCTGCCAAGTATTGCCCTAGCTGTCCTGTACAAAATCAGTGTTTGTATACTGCTATAGTCATTCATGAAAAGCATGGTGTCTGGGGTGGCTTAACCCCTAAGCAAAGAAAATCTTTAATAAGAAATTTAAAACTTATTGCTCGTTCCAAAGGACTAGACTTAGACATTTGGAACAAAGATGTTGATAATCTTATTTTTCAACATACGAACCTTCAAACGGCTTATAATATAATTAATAATTAGATTGGAGTTTTATGACTTCTTATCCAGAGAAGGTCCCCCAATCTGCGCCAATTAAAAACTTTTATTTCAGTTTAGACGCAGCTGCCGACTCTAAAACAGAGATTAAAAATCAAATTTCTATTTTAGAAGAACGGATAGAAAAAATCATTCAACATTTTACTGTTGATGATATGCCAATTATCAGATTCATTTTAAATATGACTCATGATAAAGAGATTATAAAAGGTCTTTCTAAAGCCTTAGATAGAGCTTCAGATCTTGTTGAGCATCTCGATAATCTTTCTTCAAAGTTGAAGGTCATCGAGCATGCTGAATCAGACCCTTCTTGGTTTGCTTATACTTTTGGTGATTTTTCTAGTTCTATTGATAATGATTTAAAAGATATATTTGGAGATAACAATGGCTGATAGCTTTAATTACGCACTTACACTTAATGATAATGGTGTATATGTATTGCGTTCCACAGTAGAAAGTTTTAATTTACAGCAAGTTACTGATAAAGATATCATTTCTTTTTATCAAAACTTTTCTAACTCAGCTGTATTTGATACTGGTTTATTACCTTTAGATGGAACTGGTGTTTTGGCTATTCGTGCTGCAGGTAACCACATGCAGGTTACCGTTCAGCACAAGCCAGGTCTTTACTATATCAATTGGGGAGAATATGAAGGCCAATCCGGTGCTAAAACTTATACTTTAGCTCAGCCTTACCGAATTATTATAGGCGACTTTGTTGATGGTCAACTTCTTGGCGCTAGAATGTTTTATTCTCCTTATCCAATTACCCATCCAGACATGCCTTTATACCATGTTAATCTTCCAAACATCAACTGCAAAGGTTACCGTGGCAATGGTGTAGGTTGGATATGTTTATATCTAAAAGAAGATTGGTCAAATCTTCCTTTAAATGAAAAGATCTCTCGTTTTATTGAACGCTGTTCTGGTGTCGAAACATACAACGACGCTAATATGAGTGAAACAGATGGTCCTCGTTTTTACCAACAAAAACTTGAAGATAATATGGATGAAGATCTTTCTTATCTTTGGAACCCTCAGAAATGGCAAGACAAAAGTCTTAATGAGGGCTTTGATTGGACCTTAAATGAAAATCTTTGGATTCCGGTTAAAGTTCAATCTATTGACAATCAAAACAATCACGATGATAACGGCATTCCTCTTACTTTATCAGGTGCTTTACTTGGTAATTATAGAGCTTATTATACTGACGATAATATCCCTAAGTTTTATAATGTTGTAGCTCGTGAAGATCTTAATCTTTCAAATGAACAAGTTGCTAAGTTTGTTAAGAAGTCTTTTTCACAATCTGCTGCAATCTATAGCTATAATAATCTTTCCAATCCTTTGTCTTCTACTTTAAAATCTAGAGAAGATAAATCAAATTCTTCACCACAATTACCTTTTGAAGAAGATGAAAGTGAAGATGAATTATTTACTTGTGTTTCATGCGACAGTACCTATACTGAATCTGATATAACATATGATGTTAATGGTGAACCAGTATGTTCTAGTTGCATAACTGAACATTATGTTTATTTAGAGAGCTTACAAGAATATTATCATACTAGTGATGATAATCTTTATTATGATGAAGCTAAATCAACCTATTATCACACGTCTTATGACACAGTAAAGATTTGTGATAATTGTGATACTGTTTACTGCGAGCAGGGTAATTCAGTAGCAGTTCCTGTTTATGATTTTGCAACTCCTAAAGGTGAGGTATTTCAATACTGCAACAGTTGTATTGAATCTGTTGCTAAAGATAACAATCTTACCGTTGTTTCTTGCAGTTGTGGTAGCACTAAACATATTTCTGAGTTTATAGAATATACCCTTTCAACCTTGTACATTAAGAAGTTTCTTCTTCCTAAACTTATTTGGTCTACAAATTCTAATCCACAAACAGATGAACCAAGCCCTGTAAGTCATGAAGTTGCTTTTGAATATACAGATACTACACTTATATATTGCCCTAAATGTGTAGATAAATCCACCATGCTTCACCAGACTTGTCCATGTGGATCTTTGGTTGATTCTTCTGATATTCTAAAATGCTCTTTAACACCAGTCACTGTTGGTGATTCTCAATATCAAGTTGCAGCTGCTTGTGCATCTTGCATTGGCAATATCAAGCCTACTGATAATGGATACCATATTGGAGAATATATTCCTAAAGTTTCTTATCAGCTAGATAAAGCTATTGAATCTGGAGTTATTTTAAATTCTCCTTATGTCGTTCCAGATTCTTTGGTTGACAAAGAAAACAATGAACCATTTTAATTATACACAAAAACTAAACCTATTGGATATTGGAGTTTTATGACTGACACAGTAGAAGTACAACCACTAAAACTAGAAGATTTAAACTATTTTTGGACTACATCAGGTCTGCCATGTTTTTACGCAAACCGTGATAACATTGAAGATATAGTTGAATCTTTGGGTTTTAATATATATTATCTTATTTGCAATATTGCAGAAGATAAAAAAGTAACAACTTCCACCACAACTTACACAAATGGAGTTGCCACAACAAGTCCACAGTATACAACAGAACTTACAACTGGTATTGTTAAAGTTGTTAATAATATTGTTGGTCGTTCTGTTTCAGCTGTTTCTGATGACATTTCTGAATTGACTCCAATTCGTGAATCTGGTGCATACCACATGCCAGCAATTCCAAGAATTATAGTTGATAAACTTGATGAGTTTTTCAGACTTGTTGATGCACAACACGGCACAGAATCAATTGTATTACTAACTTTTGATCCATCAAAAGATGATTCATCTGGCTGGGGAGTTTTAGTTCCAGACCAGACAAATACTGCTGTGCATTGCAACTACAATCCAGATTCTATTGTAGAAGAGAAGCCTGATAATGTTTTGATTGTCGGCTCAGTGCATTCACACCCTGGAATGGCTGCTTATGCATCAGGTACTGATCATTCTGATCAAGCAGACTTTGATGGCTTACACATCACTTATGGCTGGCAAAAGACCGTAAATAATGGTGCTACTCAATATCATATTGAAATGCAGATGAGTGGAACTAGCTGGACATTAAAACCAGAGGATGTTTTTGAAACTTTTAGTATCAAAAAGGAACCGGATCCTGATGTCGTTGAATGGTCTGGTAAAGTAAAAAAAGCACTCCCCCCGCTGCAGTCGCAGGCGGGGGTTTATACAACAAGCCCAGCTACTCCGCCAGCACCTTATCGTCCAGCCCCTCAAACTACTCCTACTACGGGTCTTGGTACTCATAAGCAATCTAAGCCAGATATTAAAACAAATGGTAATTACATCTTAGTTGCGGAAATAGATCCAGCAGTAGAAAGTTTGCCATGCCCAAATTGTGATCATATCACTACTGCATATGATATGCAAGTTGGCTATTGCAAAGTTTGTGATATTCCTTTTGTTTCTGCTGGTGACACTATTGATGAAATAATGATTCAAATTAAATGGTATTTGAATTGTCGTTACATCTCTGAAGATACAATTGTTTATCTTTGGTCAAAAGATCCAAGTATCAAAGAAGAAATAGTTATGAATGTCGGTACTGTTAAATTCTTAAATGACACAGATACCGAATTTATATATACATCTAAAGAATCTGATAATAAAACTGTTTTAGATTATTCTGAAGATAGTTTTTATGATTCAGATCTTGAGTCATTTGATCCAGATTTAACAGTTTGCTGTGGAACAAATATACTAAATGGGAATTGCACTTGTGAACTTCCAGTTTTATATGAGGACACTGTAGACTTTGAAGATGCTCACGATGGAAAAGATATCTATGATTGGACATCAAAATGTCTTGAATGTAAGTTTTATTCTGGCCCTGGTTGCAGAGACTATGTTGATGCAGTCATAGATTATGCCACTAATCGTAACTTACTTAAAACAACCATCAAAGAGTGTGATTCTTTTCAAAATTACAGAGACTTTGATTCATATGCGGAAACAACTTACAGAGGATATTTATGAGCAACAACCCAAAAAGAGTTATAGTTGTAGGAGCAGGCGGCATAGGCACTTGGCTTTGTGCTGGCTTAGTCAGAATGCTTGAGTGGAAGTTTCCTGGTTCTGCACTTATCATCGTCGACGGTGATAATTATGAAGCCAAAAACTTAGAACGCCAAGACTTTACGCAAATTGGCAATAAAGCTTCAGTTAAAGCTTTAGAACTTTCTAAGCAATTTTCAGAGACAAATATATTTCCATTGCCGAAATGGGTTGTTTCTGATAACTTTGAACAAGCTTCTGATGACAATAGTAATAAAATTAAAGCTTCAGATCTTATATCTGAAAACGATATAGTTATTGCCGTTGTTGATAACTTTGCTGCTAGAAAAGTATTGTTTGATGCAGCAAGTAAAATTGACAATGTTGATGTTTTTACTGGCGGCAATGATGACAATCTTTTCGGCTCTGTGTATCATTATCAAAGACGAAATGGACACGATGTTACTGCTCATCCTGCAACAACACATGACGAGTATCTAAACCCACCAGATAGAAATCCTGGTGAATTGTCTTGTCAGGAAAGAGCAGAACTTGAAGGTGGCACTCAAGTATTAGCCACTAATATGGCAGTAGCTGCCTTCATTCTTGGTCGGATACAAAAAACCATTGTTTCCGACCAAAGTCCTGAAGAAACTGAGATCTACTTTGATCTTGGTTTAGGAATGTCTCAGCCATACAACCGTATGGTTGAACAACAATTAATAACCACATAAACTTGGAGGATAATCCTATGGAAAACCAAGCACAATCATCACAGCAGAACATACCTGCTGGTCAGCCAGCAAACGTCCGTTTCGGCGTTTACAGCCAGCCAGCACCAGTTTCTGGAAAGACAGTTGGCGAAGTTCGTCAACAGTTTTCTAAAATCTGGGGTATTTCAAACGATGCAGTTGCATACAAGGGTAAAGACAAGCTTGATGAGAATTATGTCATCCAGCCTGGTGACAACCTTGAATTTCACCGCCGTTCAGGCGAAAAGGGCTGATTAGCCCTTTAAGATCGTGGGGGAGAGTGCTTTGATCGGGCACTTTCCCCCACATTTTTTCTAAAGGCTATACTTTATAATTATATTGGAGATATCATGTTGTACCAACAAATGCAGTTGGGAGTTCCAGCTCTTTGGATCCAAACCAAAGATTTTATAAGAGTTTCTGAACTTGTATTAAAATTCAAGTCTAGAAACTATTACACAATCACAAACGGTGCCTTTTCATTATATGCTGACGGTAAATGGAAACCAATTCTAGTAAAACTTACAGATCCAAGTACTTCTGACACTATTGAAACAACAACTGATAATATTGCTGTCGCAATTGATTATGTTGAAAATCAACCAAATAAATCATCTTCCACATTCATTATAAACTCTTTAGAAGACCCTAAGAAAACAGCTTCTGAAATATCTGGACTTATAAACCATTTGTCTTCTATATATCGTTCTTCTTTTATGAGTGATGATATTTCCGCAATGCCATATCAAGTTATTATTCTTTCTCCACATGTATGTCCAGAAGAGTATAGCTTTTTGTTTGTTAGCATTGAAGATACATATCCTTCATTTGAAGATCTCGTTGAAATTGTTACACATATGCATTCTTCAACTAATGGAGAAATTGTTGACATTACTAAAGCAAAAGAAATTGCGAAAGCAGGTTTGGGTTTAAATGAATTTTCTTTCATTAACTATTGTCTTTTGTCAGTTCTTAATACTGGCAAAGTTAATCCTGAGTATGTTTACAAATCTAAAATGGCTAATGTCAAAAAGAACGGCATCCTAGAGATTATTAAACCGAAAATTACATTTGATTCTATTGGTGGTCTTGATAATATCAAGCAAGTAATTGAACGCAATGTATTTTTCTGGCAAAACCCACAAGAAGCCGAACGTTATGGCATAACACCAATTAGAAGAATACTTACTGTGGGTGTTCCAGGTACTGGTAAGTCTGCAATTTGTGAGGCTACTGCCAACGCTTTAAATCTTGATCTTGCGAGAACTGGTGTTAGCCAAGTTATGAATTCTTTTGTTGGTCAATCAGAAGCAAACATGCGTGCAGTCTTTCAGCAAATTAAAGTAATGGCTCCACTTTGTGTATGGATTGACGAGTTTGGTCGTGATCTTTCAGGTGGTGCTAGCTCTTCTCATGTAGATGGTGGCACCACAGATCGTGTTCACGGTGAATTCTTAACTGGCTTGCAAGAACTTCCAGATAATGTTTTCTTGATGTGTGCTGCAAATCAGCTTGATAATCTTCGTCCAGAAATGCTTCGTGCAGAGCGTTTCGACAAGATATTCTTTGTTGGATTGCCAGCTTTTGAAGAACGAATTTCTATTATTAAAATTTATCTTCCTGAAGGTGATTTTAATTATGAGATTATTGCTCGAGCTACAAAGTATTTTACTGGTGCAGAAATCAAATCTTTGATCAAGCATGTAAAATTTGATGTTGTGTCTACTTTCCGTAGACCAGTTACAACAGAGGATATTGTTTCTCGTGTTCCAACTATGAGAAATATTCTTTGGAATAAAGATAAAGAAATGATTAAGAATTTGTATCGATTAGCTTATGACCAATGGGATTGGGCTTCTACTTTACAACTCAATGACATTGATGATATACTTGGTAATCGTGTACAAAACACTGATTCTTGGGAAGTTAAAATATAGAAAGGACAACTATGTCTTCATTTGATAATTCTGTCGAAGAGTTTTTAGAGAACTTAACACAGGATCCATCTCAGACTGAAAAGAAAGAATATGATGCTCCACTTTATAAGAAGTGGTTTCGTTCTAAGACGCAAAGCGGCTTTCTTTCAATTCGTCCATGGTTTGTTGGTATGAAGTTTAATATTGATATCGGCAAGACATCAGCAGATGGAAAGTTGGAAAGTAGCACTTCTTGTTTTGTTGATGCAGTTGACTTTGCTGCCTATTTAAAATCTGTAGTTAATGGCACTGCTTCTATCAACTACCCAGCAAATGAACGCACAGGAACAACAACTCCTGAGGGCTTTGTTTCTTATGGTGGAGCTATTATTAATAATCAACCAGTTAGTAGAATATTAAAGATTCAATACTGGACTTCTAACGATGCTTTTGACACTACTGCTTTTATTTGGAAGTCTGGTCATTTTAAAGCTCGTAAGTCTGATAGCGGTGCTTTTATTCCAGATATGAAATCACCTATTTCAGTTGATTCTATCAAAGTTTCTCGTCAAGAAATGGTTGGCATTTCTTATTTACTTGATCTTTGCTTGCAATCACATGTTACAAACAATGTAGATTGGTATGATGTATGAGCGAAGATATAAGTTCTATTTTAGGTCCCAAAGATGAAGTAAGTCTTCTTCGTGAACACGTTGAAGAACTTATACTAGCTTTAGCAAATAAATTTGAATCTCGTTTGCAAGACTCTGAAACTCATATAGAAATGCTAGAAAAGCAACTTGCTCAGATGATCGTCGGTTATGGCGAACAAGCAGTATTTATGGAAGCTTTAATTGCTCAAATAAACTTTGCTTCTCCTGAAGCTCAAAAAGCGTTTACTGCAAACGTTTCTGAGAATCGTAGAAAAATGTTTCAAGCTATGAAAGAAGGCGCACCTGGAATCCTGGGCCCAGAAAACGAAGACCTTGCCTCAGCCATTACAAACTTGGCTGATCAAAAGTTATCTGACTCCAACTAAAAATAATTCTTCTTTATTATTAGTTCAACCAGATTATCTTCCATTAATTAATAATACATACTATCTTTCCCAAATATACCCTTTGGCAAGACAGGTGTATTCTGATTTATTATCCTTACACGTTACTGCCTCAACTTTGTATGATTTCATCAAAGATGAGACAATACTTTTTGAAGCTTTTGAATTGGAGTTATAATATGCTTAACGATTTTATTACCATGCGGGCTGCTTTAACGGATTATAATGTATTTTCTCAATACTATTTAAATCTTATACCAAATCCTGATCAACGGTTATTTAAATTAAATTCAGTTACTGCCTACTGGTTAAAGAACAAGCAGTTAAGTAATATTGAAAACTGGGATCAAACTACTATTCATTCTTTGACTGATGAGCAAGTTAATGAAGGTTCTCAGTTTATTTCTGACTTGAATCTTCCATTAGATTATAAGATTTATCCTGCTTCAAGAACTTCTTTCTTTAGAGAGTTTTTTAAAGTTTCACCAGTTCTTGCAAATGCTATTTATTCTGCAATGAACGATCAAGGTTTGATTATGGGAGTTGGTGCTGGCAGAGGCTATGCTACTTTGTTTAAACATCCTGTTTCTTTAACCGAAGATTATTATAAACAGTTTATTGTTTCTCACAATAGTGATGTTTATAGATATGCTGTTAATGAGTTATCTTTAACGCGCAAACCAGCTTCTATAACTTCTGCTTTAAATCACGCTGTTCTTACGCAAGAAGAAATTCAATATTATTTTTCTTATATGGCTGCTCAGCAAGCAGTTATTGAAGAACTGAATGATAAAGTTTTAACTCTTCAAAAACAAAACTATATAAATACTCAGCTTACTTGGCGGTAACATGAAACCTATAAATATATTTGATATTGATAATTATATTCAAGATTATCTACCTGTAGTGGAGTATATAAATACCAAACAAGGCGCAATGCCTTACTGCTCTCACTTTACAAGTTCTAAGAATCCTATAGAGTATGCTTCTTCAGATTATGCTTTTGCTAATCTCCCAATTAAAAACAGTTGCAGTTCTTCTGACAGGCTTGCTCAAGTTTCTATGAATAGGATATGGACATGCCCAGATGCTAATGTACAAGTTTCATGCAGTTATTATCGTGCTGATGTATATAAAATATCTACTACATCTTTATTTGATGCAGTAGGTTCTGAAATTGTTTATGATTTAATTAAACTTAGGAATCAACACGGTTATACATATTTTATATACAATAAAACTCGCAAGAATATAACTCAGATTTATACAATTTCTTATGAAAATGATTTAATTGACGACAAGGCTATTGAAATTTTTAAACAGCATTTGTCTGAGTCGTATGATTCTGTTTCTTCCTTTATTCCTGATTATGCTTTTAATGTAATTGAAAAAGATTTTTCAGTTCCACAAAATCAAAAAGAGAATTCATTTCTTCTATCTTTAGTTTCTACTGAATAGGTATTTTTATGGAAAATATAAGCCATATTAGTAAGTCAATGCACACGCTTATGGTTGATCCTTTTATGTTCAATTTAAATTGTTTTACTAAAACTTTATCTAGTAATTCAATAAATGATAACACTTACACTTACAATTTTCAGCTATATCCTGCTGACAAAACTTTTCTTCATAAATCCTATTCTTCTTTTGAGTATTCAAGTTCTTTAAACTCAAATAATGTTGATCTGCTTCCGATGGCTGTTAGGTATGCTGATATTAAAAATAAAATTTATGTTATAGAACGACCACCTTTTCAAACTGATATAGATTTTTATCCTAATAAAAAAGTAAACGCTCGATTAGCAAATCATATACCAAATAAAAAAATTTGGATACCTTGGACTGTTTTTGTTGTTTCTTTAGGAGATTCTCCTGAAGAACTTAACGCAATGCTTTTCTTTAATGATAAGCCTTTAGAGTCATTTGATGACCGTGTTATTAAAGGTTATACTCCAAATTTGTTTGGTGACGCTAGAGTTTGTTTCGGTAATTCTTTGTTTACATTTAAACAACGTATTGATCAAGGCGATATAAAATATAATATTTCAAACGTATATAATTATTTATTTAATGATTATTTTACCCAGTGGAATCCTGATATATCTCCAAACTATTACTCTCTTTTTTATAATTATTTTAATCAAAACAAATTTATTGAAAGAGTTTTATCTTTAAAAAAATATCCTAAAGGAATTGAAGATTTTTCTTCATGGAATGCTCGTTCGGCTTCTACACCATGGATATATGTACTTTTCTTACTCAGTACAATGACCTATGAAGAAACAATGAGTCTTGTTTCTTATTTTAAGACTACAGTTTTTCAAACTCACCATGTTAGGTATGTTGCTCTTTCTGAAATCATAACCCTTCGTATGCAAAAAAATTGTACTTTTAATTTTCAAGACAACAATTTTGATTTTAGTGAACGAGATTTCATTGGTCATTATTCTAACTATATGAGCGCTTTTAAGCATGCTATCCAACCATCCCATCGAAGTAAGAAAATTGACGTACCTGTTATCGTTGCTTTTAAAGACTTTCCTGAAGATACAAACAAGTCAATTATAATCTCAGAAGATACTTACGCATACATTTATTCTTTTATTTTTGATAAGATAAATGAGGCTCTAAATGAATTGTCAAACACCCCAACATTAGAGCACGTTATCTTCAATAGCTCTGATGATTTTTATCATTTTTATTCTCGTTTTACTAATTTTTTCTCCTATGGTTCTATTCACATAACCATTAATTATAATGATTATATGAATTTTATAGCTCAACCTTTAGAAGGTGTTTATGTCTAAAATAATTCAAACTATTTTGTCTAAGAATTATATATCTGATTTGTCTCCCAAACTTGCAGAAGGATTAGGAAAGAAAGTAAAATCTAGAAATCCTCTTATTAATCCTCTTATTAATTTAGGAGAAAAAAAAGCTTATTTTGAACATTACACAAGCCATATTGAACCAAGTGCTGTTCAAAGCAGTTTTTCTACTTATGAAGATTATATTATTGATTCAAATTATTATTTAAGTATGGCTACAAATAATTCTGCTTATTACGCAGATAAGAATTTTCATAACATTCAAGACCATTGGAAAAAGTTATTTAAAATTCCTTTTGATATTAATGTTGGTGAAGATAAAGACGAACAAATTTCTAATTCAATAATTTTTCCTGGTGTTCGTCACATTGAAAGCAACATGATCATATTTGAAATGCCGCCAGCTTATCGTCATGTTTCTTACCAGCATGCTTATAGGGATAATGCTAGCGGCACATCTTACAGGAAATATTATATTCCTGTTCCTTGGCAAGTGTATGTAGCTACATTTTCAAATGATATGAAATTAGTTGATGTTCAAATGTATTTTTCTAAAACATCTCTTTATTCGATGGATCAAAAACTATATTCTCCACCGCTTTTAAACTTTTATGGCAGTGGTCTTTTATGTCGTCCATTCTTTGAATCTTTAGAAGATGTTGAAAAATATCCAAAAACCATATCAGGAATTATTTCTTCTGCTTTTGATTGGGTTTGGAACACTGGTTTTAATTGGGATATAACAGAGCCAATTTCACAGTACTTACATTCAAGATTTTATGAATCAATGCAGCCTTTTGTTGATCGTAAAACTTATGAATCTTTAGTTCCATATTTTCACGGCTCTGCTCCACACACAAATGCTCAAGTTCATAGCGTTGATGCTATGTTTACACTTTGGCAAAATGTACCATTAGAAAATGTTCTTGATCTTGACTGGATTGCATTTTGTATATATTCTGATTTCTATTATCAATCAATAGAGCTTTATTTGAGTAATCATTTTTCTCAAGATTTTAACCAATATATTGAAGATAATAATATTGATTTAATTTCTGAAGATGAAGTAGAAGATGAAGAACAAGCCGAGTCTAGAGAGCACGATATTCAGTCAATACTTCAGTCTACTCAATTCCATTCATTTATGGCTCCTAAGTTAAATAATTTTAATTCTACTTTAAAACACGCTTATGATATTGCTGATCGTAGACTTCATTCTTATAGGTTAAAACCAACAAATAATTATTCTTTTTTTACTAAAAAATCTTATCAAACTGACGCTTTTACTAAACACCTTGACGCTAAAATATTAGAGATTACTTCTTCAGTTTGATTGACTTTAATAGGTTTATATGATATTATACTTATATAAACTTTAAAAAAGGTGGATAAATGCCTAAAAGTAAATCAGCTATCCCTGCTTTCAATAGATCAGAGGTAGCCAAAATCCTTAATGTTTCAACACTTACTGTTGCTAACCGTGAAAACTCTAAAAGATATCCTAGCCCTAAAAGAGATTTAAATAACTATCGTATTTATACAATAAATGATGTTTTAAATCTTCAACTCATCACATACAATATGATAGATCCTAAGCCTATTATATCTGTTTTGTATGATAAAGGCTATAAAGATACAAAGCTTTTAGCTGAAATTATTGACGAAGCAATGTCTAACAGAGTTGGTGCAAATGTCACAAAACGAAAATAACGAAGACATACCGCTTGTTGAAGAAGTAAGCGATTATGTTCCTACTGATGTCATAGTAGATCTAAAGTCTGGCATATATAATCTGTTTGTTTCTTTGCTAAACAACCTTATGTTACACTATGGCCCTATTGAAGCAGTTATACAAGCAACTGCTTTTATAGACCAAATATCAAATACATTTAAAGATACACTACCTAAAGAGAAAAATGAGGAGCAATAAAAATGATAGACCCAAAGAACACAGTATCACTTACTGCAGGTGTAATTGCAGATCCAGAACTTGTTGCTAATGGCAACATCGCTAAATTGCGTATAGCTGTTGATTACGCTGGAAGCGAAAAAGGTTCTGGTATGAGCTCTGGTTACTTTGATGTTGTTTATTATCTCAAAGATGGCAATGATTTTGCAACCAAGAACGCTGCATTTATATCTAAGCAGATTAATGAAGCTAAGATGAAGAAAGGCGCACAGATTCAAATCCTTGGCAGACTTGTTCAAGAGCGTTGGCAGCAAGATAACCAGAATCGTTCTAAGGTAGTTATCGTTGCTGAAGCGATTACTTACGCTGGTTCTGCTTATCAGAAGAATTCTAACTCATCTTCAGATGCTTCTGCTCCAAAGGCAGCTACATCATCAAATTCAGTTCCAGATGAATTCTGATTTTGATCCTACTCAACTTGATGAGATCATATCAAATGCGCTAGATGATTCCGTTATCCCAATTGATCGTAAATTCGGTCAGTTGGGATATATGGAGTCTCAAGTAATTGAATCTATATTTACAGCTTTTGAAGATAGAATTGGCCAAACTGATCTTATCTCTATAATAAAAGATTCTAGAATTCCAGCATTATCTACGCAAAACAATTTTAAAATCACAGATTTACACACCATAACTCACAATTGCAAAAAGTGTCAAAAACAGATATCTGTAGATCCACAACTTCCTAAGTGGAATGTAACAAATCCTGATGTTGTGTTTATTATGGATAGTCCTTCATTAAATCAACAAGCTTCTGCATTATTTATTTCTGCATTAAAGTCTGCTGGTTTTAGTTCTGAAAAAGTATGTTTAACATATCTAGTTAGATGCCCTGTTAATTCAAATTCTTTTGATCAGACTATTATTGATACCTGCAGTCCTTACTTGCATCAAGAGATTCAAATAATGAATCCTAAGCTTATTATACCTGT
>Ga0315909_10001093_pt1 | contig 36625 bp, 27 predicted proteins | sample LakEriMetagenome_11_FD_203527 | JGI IMG/M metagenome (GOLD analysis project Ga0315909, IMG submission 203527) | Freshwater fungal communities from buoy surface, Lake Erie, Ohio, United States - Buoy 2 MA125 | ecosystem: Environmental > Aquatic > Freshwater > Lake | place: USA: Lake Erie, Ohio... | reverse complement strand
TGGATGACTTCCGGATCACCTACCTGGATGGCTTGCTGTAGCCTTTCGGTACGTTCTAAGTAGTCCTTGGTGTCCGAGATAAACCCGGTTGAATCCGACAAGACGACCTCTGTATCCACTGGACGAGTCATCCCAGCATGGGGTCCAATCGCTACCCAAGCCAAGTACAGTCCCAGGCCGATCGCGGTGATGGGCAGCACCCAGGACGGAACGACCAGTTGCGACCGCCGTGTTTTTTGAGAATGCATCGATTCCTTCGCTCTGCAGGCTGCGCGTACGGTCGACTGAACGTTTGCGTGATCCGGCCTGCGCGGATTGAAAAGGATGTGAAATCGATTTTGAACTGCGGCTTGGGGCCTAGGTTCCGTTCGCCGGGCTGTGGTCCAAAGACGGCGCTTTTGAACTCCTTGAATTGATCCGCTTGGCGATCCAAAGGTTGGGTAACCAGCAAAGCCAAGCCACAATAGGGTAGGCCACGCCGAAATCAAGCTGGAAGATACCGATCAGCAAAGGCAACCATAACCTCAAAGTGACAGCCGCGCAGCAAGCGCTATAGCTATACACCATCAGTCGCTCGTGTCTCCAAAGATCTCGCTGTCGGATGCGATAGTATGCCTGGAAGGTCACGCCGAGCCAAAACACTCCGAGACTTCCAAAACCCAATCCAGCAATCGATCCCGTAGTGGTTTGGGGAGCAATCCAAACCCCGGCTAAGCCGCTCACGCAGGCCATGAGAACGTAGACTTTCCCGACGAACCGATGCATTTCCCGATAGCGTTCTCGCCATGACTTCACGAACTGGGACCACCCAACCGAAAGAGCAACTCCACCGCAGACGATATGGGTATAGAAACCAACTCGCCACATTGCATCGCCGATAAGAGCGTCGCTCTTGGTCTGCAGGATTCCAATTTTGCCATCGACCATCAGATAGACGAGCGGATAGGTTCCAATGATCGAGCAGAGAGCAGCGAGAGGGATAAAGTAAGGTGCTCTCATGAGCGATTGCTGCGCCTTTGGCGCACATCCAGGATAACCGGAAGCGCGCAAACTAAATGACCATTTGAAGTGACCTCGTTCGGCCACTTCGGTGTACCGTCTCGTGGGCTCTTTGAAGGTTCCCAAGGAGTTGCGGAGCTACAAAGAGCGAATCGTTGTAGGCTGGTGAAGATATTGGATGCGACATTGTTGATAAGAGATTCATAGCGAATCAGCAAGAGCCCAGGTTTATCGCTGCGGTGATCGGACTATGCACTTGGAGATACATAATCGCTTCGAGGATGGATGAGTTAGGCTTATGTTCGATCGATAGGTTCTTCGAAACCCAAGGCTCAGTCGATACCAAAAACATCCTTCAGCTGATTGTCGACGTAGGGCCAAACGAATGCAGCGTAGCCGCCCGGTTTCTGTTTCGGTTTGGTGGAAATCCCCAGTCGTACCACTTTCGCCAGGTCCTTTTTCTTGCGGGGCTCCTGGAAGAGAAACTGAGATACACCGTTTGGTGTATTCTCTTGCTTGATCGGCAGCATCGCCATCTGATTGGGGCTTGGGAACGCTGCTCCAACCCAATCGAGCAGTTCGCATACGGCAAATCGACCACCTCGGTCGTGGTGATGGCCGATCACACGAAGCGTCGTCCATTTGCCCGATCGCAACTGAAATCCGATCATCTCGCCAATCTGCCAGTCGTTCGATTCCTTGATGGTGCGAGTCACTTGTTTGGCTGGCGGCGGATCGGAGAGCAGCTCTGCTCTTGTCTTCGCAAGAACCGCTTCCCGTTTCGCGCGGCTCTTCGCGTCGCTCCATCTGGCCAGGTCGGACCCATCGTCGATGACCTTTAAGGCCATTTTCTTGACACGCGTTTCCAGTCGTCCCAATTTCCACTGCGTCACCGCCAGTGCGATCCAGAAAACGGGCATTTCCTCGGGATCTTTTAAGGACGATTCATACTCCTCTCGGAGCTGCTTAGTCGCCTCCGATGGCGACAACCCCTCCCCGATCCGTTCGCGGAATTCGGTGCGGATATCGGCCGCTAGATCATCAGAGAAAATAGCGACTCCCCATGCTCCCATCGGGCTTCCTCAGCACTGTGAACTCAATGAACGACGCCGCTGTGGGGGCGTAACCCGTGGATTGATATTCGCTGGTCAGTCTGAATTCTTGGGAGGAGCCAGACCACGAAGGATATCGTGTCGATTGGGTGGTGCATCGGGTGCGAAGAAATCGGGAATGGTTCTGTCTGTTCTTCGCGGTCGCGATAGGAACTCAGGAGGCCACTCCGTGATCCGCTCTGTCGTCACATACTCATAGACGCCCGGCTTGGGTTCATTGATGTGCTCGGTTTGCAAGACAAGGGCGAGGGGTTTTTCACAGCCTACGTGGTTTTCGGAGTAGGCGAAAGCTTCAGCGTAGGTTGCGAATGGCATGTAGTAGTCGTTACCGTTGAAGTCATCAGGAGCACCAAGTTCGGGATGCATCCAGACGCGGTACTCAAGCACCGCATCCCATGTGTAGCCGCCACCTGCGTGGGCTTCGGGTTCGTATTCCCCCACTTTACTTGGATCGATAGCGTCAGGATAAATCGGTTCCGCCATGGTCTGATTCCAGATGATAGATCTGTTCGTCGATCATTAGTCTACTTTGGACTGCTGCCAATACGCCGCTGCCGAAGCGGCAGGTGTCTGATGGTTCCAGGCCGTTCGCGATCGCCACGACGTTCAGGGAACCAGTTTTCCATTTCGGAATTGAGCGATCACCTCAATGATGCCCACAATGTTGTCATTGAATAAACCGAGGTCTTCCGCAGGAATCCAGTACTCCAGTGTGTGGAGATCGGCGGCAGTCTGGATTTCGTAGTTGCATAGGTATTCATTTCGGACCTGGAATCGCGTTACGAATCCAACAAAGTTGTGGGCTGGGTCGGTTGAATTCCAGTCGCGGGCAATGGCATCCGTGTACTCCTGAGTCAGTACGGGATAGAAAATCGGTTGCCAATCGAGCCGGGGTGGAAACCGTTTGAATCCTGTTTCCTCAATTAGCGCAAGTTCGCTTTGTCCGATAGGGCGGTAGAGCGTCGACAATCCGGTTTTAGGTGGCCGTCGTTGGGCCGCATGATACTCGGCAGCCGAGAAGCTACCGCTGCACAGGCGGCACTGGAAACGCGACTCAGCCTCGTGAAAGTCAATCTCGCTGGTTTTCTGGTCGCATCGTGGACAGCATAAACCGTCACGATTCAGCGTCCCAACAAGCTCCTGTGTGGCATAGAAATCCCACTGTGAATCGGTTATTCGATTGACTCCAGAACGGTCCAAAGCCATTCAACGGACGGCATCCAAACACCTCACTCACCTCCAGAGGTTCTCTCACTTGGTTGGGAAGGAGTGGATGGCGGGGGTTTGGTGAATGATAGAGGGGATTTGGGGGCTGACGCTATCCCCGGATCCTGCCTCGGCTTGCTTCTCCTCTTTGTAGGGCGGACTTCCGGTCCGTCCAAAAGGCTCGACGGACTGGAAGTCCGTCGTACGAAGGGGGTTAGCGAGGTGTCTTCAGATGATGAAGCGTCCGTGGCTTGCAGGTACCAGGAAGAGCCCTGCCAATTGTTCCTGGAGTACCGAATGCAAGACCTGGACCCAATACACCAAAGTGTGTTGAGGGAATGGTCCGTCTATGCTCGCCACCCTATCTTTAAGAGTGTCGAAACCTGGGCCCCATAAAGTTCCTCAAAATCCTAATCGGCTTCCACTGATGCACTGAGCCACAGCAAGCGAATCCAGATAGGTTGTATTGTGCTTACCCCACGCCATACTTCCTTGGAGAGCGACCCTAGCTGTTTTTGACCTAACTCGACTCCGTGACGCGGTGGCCAGTGAGCCAGTTCCTACGGGCGAAGGAGATGAATGGAGTGGTACCTTTGGGCGAAATTGCCGCATTCCTCGATCGCAACCTGCAAGGATCGCTGTAATCTGCTGTAATCTGCTGAAACGATTCGGGTCGACTTGTCTGCCCTGTAGTGACCGGTTTTTCTTTTCGGGAGGGCTTTGGATGCGGTATCACGATTCGCTTGGGTCTGTTGGACGGCGATGCAGTTTGGCTTTCGTGCTTTTCCTGACCGGACTGGCAGCGCCCACGTGGGGTTGGCAGGCGGATGGCACACAGCTCCCCAAGCCGGACCCCAAGTTTGAAGGAGTCATCGGCCAGAACTATCGCGACTCCAAGCCCAGTTACCCACTGCCCGTCACGGCTAGACCAGGTAGCCCCAATGTCCTGCTGATCCTCCTGGACGACGTCGGCTTTGGGATGTGCTCCACCTTCGGTGGTCCCGTGACCACGCCGAATCTCGACAAGCTGGCGGCCAATGGGCTGGTCTACAACCGATTCCACACCACCGCTTTGTGCAGCCCGACGCGTGGTGCCCTTCTTGCCGGTCGCAATCACCACTCGATCGCCACCGGGGTGATCATCGAGATGGGGACAGGCTATCCAGGTTACACCGGGATCATTCCGCGCAGCACGGCGTTGGTTTCTCAGATGCTGCGAGACAACGGGTATGCCACTGGGATGTTCGGCAAATGGCACAACACACCCGAACCCGATATCAGTCCTGCGGGCCCTTTTGATCGCTGGCCCACGGGGCTGGGGTTCGACTACTTCTACGGATTCAATCAGGGGGAAACGCATCAGTACTATCCAGTGCTCTATCGCAACACCGTCCAGGTACCCCAGCCTCGGCAGCCCGAGCAAGGTTACCACTTCACTGCCGACATGACTGACGAGGCAATCAGCTGGATTCGCAATGTCCGCGCGGCCAATCCGAACAAACCGTGGTTCAACTACTTCAGCACATCGGGAGTCCATGCGCCGCATCATGCCCCTAAGGCATGGCGAGAGAAGTTTGCGGGCCAGTTCGATCATGGATGGGACCGGCAGCGGGAGCTGACGCACGCCAAGCAACTGGAGATGGGAGTGATCCCCAAGGGGACACGTCTGACGCCTCGGCCTGCCGACGTCCCCGCATGGGAGACTCAGCCCCAGGAAGCTAGGCGCGTCTATGCCAGGCTGATGGAGAATTATGCCGCTTACATGGCCTACACCGATCATGAAGTCGGTCGTCTGATCGACAGCCTGGAAGAGTCAGGGGAACTGGACAACACGCTGATCCTGTACGTCGTCGGAGACAATGGCGCGAGCGCCGAGGGAGGTTTGGAGGGAACCTTCAGTGAAATCGCCAGTCTTCTTGGGGTGCAACTGGGGCTCGAGAGCACCGTTTCCAGGATCGATGAGATCGGGGAAGCCAGCAGTGAACCCCACGTGCCGGTGGGATGGGCCTGGGCGATGAATGCGCCATTTCAATGGACCAAGCAGGTCGCCAGCCACTTTGGTGGCACCCGCAATCCGATGGTGGTGCACTGGCCGAAGGGAATCCGAGCCAAGGGCCAGCGACGCGATCAGTTCCATCATGTGATCGACGTGGTCCCGACGATTCTGGAGGCAGCAGGTATCCCCGAGCCGAAAGTGGTCAACGGCATTCCCCAGAAGCCGATCGAAGGTGTCTCGATGCTCTATTCGTTCGATGATGCCAATGCCAAGGATCGTCGCGCGACGCAGTATTTCGAGCTGGCGACCAACCGCGCGATCTATCACGATGGCTGGGTTGCCTGCAGTCGCTATGGTCTGCCCTGGGTGACCGGAGGGCGCGGGGACGGGTTCGAGCAGGCTCCCTGGGAGCTATATCATGTGGACGAGGATTTCAGTCAGTCGATCGATCTTGCCAAGCAGGATCCGGAGAAGCTGGATCAACTGAAAAAACTGTTCATCGAAGAAGCGAAGAAGTACGACGTCTTTCCGCTAGACCCTCGCTTTTCCGAGCGGTTGGATCCGCGGTTGAGAATTGCAGGTGAGCCGAAGAGTCGCTGGACCTACTTTGGCAACCAGGTATCGCTACCCGAACCGATTGGCCCGCAGCTTTTCCCTTCGCCGCATACGATCACCGCCCAGTTGAACGTGCCGGAGGGAGGTGCTGAAGGAGTGGTGGCATGCGCAGGTGCTTTTTCTGCAGGCTGGACGCTGTTTGTTCAGGACAACCGGCCACACTTTCATTACACCTTCTTTGAGATCGCCGATGTGACAATTCCTGGCACGATCCCGCTTCCCAGCGGCAAGGTCACGCTGCGCACTCAGTTTGTACCTTCCGGAAGTCCTCAGCGCGGAGGAACGCTGAAACTCTTCGTGAACGACCAGCTGGCTGGCGAGGGTGAGCTGAAGCAGACCGCCTTCCGGCATGGACTGGAACCATTTGAAATCGGCAGGGATTCGGTGACTCCCATCTGCCCGGAGTATCGGGGCAAAGGGGCGTTCCCCTTCTCTGGTACGGTCGAGAAGGTGACCTTCGAGCTGAACCGCTAGCCGGTTCAGCGGACTCAGGGGTGTGTTGGTGTAGTGAATCCTCTGCGGTCCCCTAGTTTTTCGAAGTCTGGAAGCTGGGAGGAATAGACCACCCAGCGGTCTGCATCGTTCATGGTGGCTCGGTCCAGTCGAATCGGAGACGGAGGATCGATCGGCCGGAATTGATTCGCACCAACAAGGCGTTTTCATCACCGGGCGATCCCAGGACTTCGAATGTCACGGTCGTAGCTGCTGTCACTGGAAACACGGAGTTTCGTCATTCAAAGTAGATGATTGGAAACTCTTGATGCCCAGCCGCAGCAAGATGGCCCAAGAGGGGAATTCCTTTTGGGCGTTCCTTTGCTACTTTGAACGATCGCAATCGACCAGGGCAAGCCAGTCCGCTTCTTCCTTGCGAACCAGCACGCCAAGTAGCCGCATGTGATGGGACACAAGTCTTACTGGAATCAGTTCGATCACTGAGACTCCCAGCGCCGTCGCCAGTTCGTCGGCACCGCTTCCAGGCTTGTCGAGAAAACGGTCAAAGAGTTTTGCCATCATCTCGTTGGCAGGGCGGAAGGTCCTGTCCATGACAAAGATCCCATCTCTACCGCTGGGACTGCGAGACCGCAATTCGTCAAAGCCATAGGCTGCATTTTTGAGGGTGGTCAGCATCTCACGCGATCGCCACACACCTTCCTTGCGGGGGGCTCTCCGAAGCCGCTCGGTCAACGCGACGCGAAGTACACGCCCCTCGCGGTCGAACGCGTGCAATTCAACGAACGGTTGATCGACGAGTTGGTGTTCGATAGCTTTGACTTTATCTTTTAAATCCTGAAGTTCCATCGGAAACGCAACCTCGCGCAATATCTGATCGCCACTAATCTTGAGAAGATTCATTCGGACGGAGTCGATCGATTCGCTTTGGATCTTTAGGGATGGATGATGTGAATTTGTCCGTTCGATTTGTTTTGAAATCGCCTGCGCCACCCACGCTTTTCGACATTGCGGAAACTGGGATTGGGAAGCAGTGAGTGAATCCATCCTTTCAGAAGAATTAGGTCCAGGGCGTTAGCGGATGCCTCAATTGGAATAAAGTAACTTGCATTTCCATCATTGCGGGAGACCTTGCTGGGTGAGTCATCGACGATCTAGGGTTGGTGCAAATCGAATCTCAATCGCGTCAGCCTTTTCAAGTCCTTGATCTAGTCAACCTAGTACGAATCTGGGGTCAGGCGGTGGAGGCATGGTGAGCGAGACCAGATCCATCGCCATCGACCTACCATCGGCAATAGATGCTGCGTGTTTCGGTTGACATTATCTTCTGAAGCGGACGACCAGACTGCGATTTCCTGGACATGAGAAACGGACCTCAGGAATGAATCGAGGAACGGTCGCTGGTCAATGCAAAAGGGTCCAACGCGAAAATCTGGTTGCCGATCACTCATCTCCTCCGAGTCATCAATCAGTGTTTCGTCGAGATCAAGAATCAGCATCGGTTTTCAAATCGGTTTCTCTATGTTTTCAGGACACCGGACACACCGATCGGGTTCACGTTTTTTCGATCCATCTGGTGGGTGGACGATGGGCCTTTCCACTTGCGCCGCGTGGTCGTCCCGCTAGAGTCCTCATGGGGGTATGAAGGCACAAAGAGCGAGCGTGCCAACCTCGAGTCGATGCTACCTTCGCCATCCTATTTCCGGATCGAACCTCCTCTGTTTTGCTGTTACTTACTTCAGCGACTGACTGTCTATGAAACTGATGGAAAGTCCGCTCGGCTCGTGGTCGCTCTGAAATGCGGCAGGTGTCTGGTCGGTAGGGAGAGGGTGAAAGTGGACCCTGGAGTGGTCGATGACAGTGGGGTTCAGTCGGGCTCTTTCACTTCGTAGCCCGCGCGCTGGGGGCGCTGGCAGAGGCGTTGCGCTTCGGGATCATCAAGTATGGTTTGCGACGCATCGTCCCAGCGGATGGGACGCCCTACCTGGCATGCGATGTTCCCTAGATGGCAGGCGATGGCACTGGCGTGTTGGCTGATTGGATCGGAAATGGTGGGGTTCCCGGAACCCAGCAGATCGAAAAAATTCCCGATATGGTTTTGGATCGCATCCAGCTTTCCGACCCGCTCGGGCCTCTCCAAGTTGTCGTACCGATACAAACGAAACGCCTCTCGAGGCAGTGGTTGGCTGGAGAGTTGATCGACCGGTGAACCTTCGAGTGTGCCACGATTGACGAAAAGTCGTCCTTCGGTGCCGGTGAAGAGGATGCCATTGCGTCCCTCGTCCAGGACTTCCATCTGCATACCGCTAGGGAATTCATAGCGCACCCGAAAATCAATCGGCAGGTTGTAGGACTGATTCGACGAGCCGGGCCACTTGGCGGCGGCTTCTACGAGACTTGGCATTTCACCGATGGCCCAGAGCGCGATGTCGATATGATGAGCCCCCCAGTCGGTAAGCTGGCCCCCGGCGTATTCCCGCCACCACCGGAAGGTGTAGTGCGATCGTTCTGGGATGTAGGGGGCTTCCATCGCTTGACCTTGCCATCGTTCCCAATCGAAGTGTTTGGGGACTGGCATCGCGTCGAAGGGCCCGCCCTGCTCGTTTTTCCCCAGGACCACGTCGACGCGCTGCAATTTGCCGATTCGGCCCTGATGCACCATCTCCACCGCCAATCGAAATCGGTGGTCGCTGCGCTGCCATGATCCGACCTGGAAGGTTTGTGGAAACTTCTTCCAGGTCTCAAGGATTGGCTTTCCTTCGGCGATGGTCAGCGTCAGTGGCTTTTCACAATAAAGATGCTTCCCAGCGGCCAGGGCGTCGATCGCCATCTTCGCGTGCCAGTGATCGGGTGCACCAATCATCACGACGTCGACCTCAGGTCGACTGAGCAGGTCTCGATAGTCGAGATGGATGGTCGGAGTGCTTCCGAAACTGGCGCGCGCTTGTTCCCGGACATGGCGATCGACATCGGCGATGGCCACGACATCGCCGAAGGATCTTGCGATCTGTCCGATGACCGTTCCCTGGTAGCGGCAGCCGATCAAGCCGATCCCCGCTCGCTCCGATTTCCAGCGGGGTTTGGCCGAAGCACGCCGCGCCGCGGCCATCGTCAAGGACGCTGCGCTAAAATGCCGGAGCCAGTCGCGTCGCGCCAGGCGCATGGAACTACCTCATTGGATCGCGGGTCGATTCACTTCGGTCAAGCGAAAGCGAAAAAAAGATCGGTTGGCAGATGCCAACCGATCGCTCAAAAAAACTTGTTGCAACAATCATTGTTCCAACGATCGATTACTCGATCGGCAGGATTTCCACGTTGCGGAATTCGACCGCATCGCCATGGCCGGCGAAGCCGAAGAAGCCTTCGGTCAGATCCTTACCAGGGTGTGGCGAGTTGGCCATGTATTCGGTGATCGTCGATAGGTCGGTGTCGAGGATCAAGGTGCCATTGAGTTCGACGCGAATCTTCGATCCCTCGACATGCACTTCCTGAATGTTCCACTGGCCAACCGGGCGGTGGTACCCACGTGCTGCGGCGGCCATGCCGTAGGCGCTGCCGTGGTATTGGCGAGCGTCCAGCTTGGCATATTGGCTGGCGTCGTTGTCGAGCACCTGCAGTTCGCACATGCCGCTGTAGGCAGGATCCCCTTCGCCAGGATATCGGATCGCCAAGCCGTTGTTGCCACCCGGTGGGAGTCGGAACTGAAGTCGTGCCTTGAAGTTCTTGTACTTGTCCTTGGTGAAGAGGACTCCCCCTTTGCCTTCCTTGCATCGAATCGCGCCGTCGACCACTTCGTAGTTGTCGGTGGCACCCTGCCAGCCTTCTAGCGACTTGCCGTCGAACAGCGGTCGGTAGCTGGTCTTCGATCCTTCGTTGAGGATCTGGTTGGCTTCGTCGGCTGCGATTTCCCGCAGGTAGATGTTGCGCCAGGAGATCTCCTGACCGTGGGTCTGCAATTGGATCGGTCCCTTGGCAAAAAGCGTTCCCTTGCGGTCGAAGTAGTTTTCCATACGGGCGTGATCGACCACCATTTTTCCGTTCAGCCAAACGCTACAGCGTTCACCGACCAGTCGGATGCGGAGTTGGTTCCACTGGCCGAAGGGATTGTCGGCCAGAACCAGCGGGTCTTTGCCGGCGGCGCCGGGGCTGTTGTTCCAAAGACCTCCGCTTCCTTTGTCGGCACCCAGCTTGAATTTCTCAGGATCGGTGAAATCCCAAATCTGAACCTGTGGGTTGCCTCGCAGGTAGATCCCGCTGTCGGCGCGAGCGACTGTTTTGTACTGGATCAACAGCTCGAAGTCGCCATACTCGGCGTCGGTGGTCGCATAGACCCCTTCGCCGTCGTTGTAGAGCACACCACCGTCGGTCGCTTTCCAATGCTTGGCCAGATCCTCGTTCCAAGCCTTTTTCTCGTCATCGCTCTTCTTGGAAAAATCGCGTGGGTCCAGGTGGGGGCAGCCATGCCAGCCAGCAAAGCTCTTTCCGTCAAAAATCGCCTTGAATCCTTCGGGCGGCGACTGGATCAGGACCTCTTCTGCATGCAGCGGCAGCGTTTGGGTCAGGTTGGTAGCGGCAGCCAGGCCAAGTGCGGTCTGGAGCAGGAAGGAACGGCGGGGGAGAAAGAACATCGGGGGTCAAGCTCCAAAAGGAAACGGGAGGATGGTGGGAGGGAACCAGAAACTTTCGGGCGTTCCCGGAATGGTCAGTTTACTTGCCACGAGGGGTCGTATGCAAAGGGAGAACGGGAAGTTCCATCGGGCTGGCGGGGGTCTGGGATGCCGTGGTGGGGCGTGGGGTTTCTCCGGGATCGACCCAGGCATCGGTGCGGAAGTGTTTGCCGTAGACGCCATAGTCATGGAAGGCCAATCGCTTGGCCAAGCGATAGGCCCAGCTTCGCTCTGGGATTTCCGTACCGGGAACGTACTGGGAGCGATGCGGTGTGATTCCTTCCAGTTCGGCCATCACGGTTTGCCGCTGCGTGGTATCGCGGGCTCCATGGCGGCGAGCCAACTCCTGCAGCAGATCCGGCCGTTCCAGAACAACACAGCCTCGGGTATGTTGCGCGACGGTTTCTCGAAAGTCCCGCAGGAACTGACTGTTCTGGAATTTCTCGCGCAGTGGGCGATCGTCATGAATCGACTCGGTCGCCAGCTGGATGATGGGGCATGGTTCGATATCCCCTGCCGGTCCGATGTGGTGCGTAAAGCCGGTGACCGCCGGACAGAGGGCTCGGCCTTCCGCATCGTGATATGCATCGATCACGATGATGGGTTTGTTGACGCGCGTGTCGACAACGAACTGCCGGACGCGTCGCAGTTCCTCAGTGTTGAGTGCCAGTTCCGGGGTGCTGTGCGGCCCGACGACTCGATAGACATGGAACCAGCAGTACATCACCCCCATTTCGATCAGCCGGTCGACCCACTTCTCCTGTACTAGTGCGTCGATATTGGTTTTGCAGACGCTGGTGCAGACGCCGGTCATCACCTTGTTGTCTAGGCAATTTCGGAGACCTTCCATCGTCTTGCTCAGCACCCCGTCCTTGCCGCGACGCTGGTCGCTGACGATCTCGGTACCTTCGACGCTGATCAGCGGCGTGACATTACCGAGTTGGCGGAGCCTTTTGGCGGTTGCTTGGTCGATGAAGTGACCATTGGTAAAAACCTGGAAATAGGCATCCGGATGTCGCTCGATCAAGTCGAGCAGTTCCTTGTGCAGAAACGGTTCGCCTCCAAGGATTCCGAAGAAGGCGTTCCCCATTTCTTTTGCTTGTCGGATGGTTCGGTCGGCTGTCTCCAGGTCGATCTTGGTCTGCTTGGCCGCGACATCCACCCAGCATCCCTGGCATCGCAGATTGCAGGTATTGAGGATCGAAATGTAGAGGAAGGGAGGGAAAAATTCTCCTCGGCGGAGTCTCGCTTTGTGCTTTTGAACACTGCGCAGTCCCTTCCAACCGGCCAGCCATCCAAGCTTCCAAAGGAGCCGCTTGTCGGTTTCCAGCAGCAGCCGTCTGGCCATTCGCAGATACATCGATGCGCTTTCCCTGTTCGCGTCCAGCCGAAGCCCCAGGTAGGGGCGACTTCCTAATATGTTAGCCGAGCACCTGTCCTAGCGACAGTAATTCCTCGCGTAGGATCGGATAGGGAAGTTCGGGAATCGTCGAGTTGGTTCTTTTGGCAAGATGGATCGCCGCTGCAGCGCTTTGGCCCAGGACCATGAAGACCGGTTCCATGCGGATCGATCCATAGGCGATGTGCGTGGCGCTCAGGGCAACAGGCACCAGTAAATTTTCGCACTGACCGGCTTTGGGAAGCAGGCTGCGATAGCTGATCGGATAGGGTGGAAATCCCCCGACCTGCACATCCCCTTCATTTCGGACAATTCCCTGCGGATCGACATAACGTTGGACGTTGTGGGAGTCCATCGTGTAGGCAGCCATTCCGACACTGTCTTCCACCCTTTCCTTACCACGGCAGTTCGCTTCGGTCATCCGGTATCGACCCACCATGCGGCGGGCTTCCCGGACGTAAAGCTGCGGCGACCATCCGCGATCCGACTGGAATTCATCTTGGCACAGTCCCCACTGAGCCGCCTGCTGGCGCAGCTTGGTAGGGACGCGAGGGTGATGCACCATTGTCCAGCAGAGTCCCTGTTGGTAATGAAGGTGTTCCAGGTAGATCGTGGCTCGATCTTCATAAGTCGCTTCCGGCCACCGGTCGCTAAGCCCGATCGCATCGGTGGAAAATCCGGTGTTGTTGTTGGTATCGGTCTTTCGGTTCGGCATCGGAAGGCTATGCCATGGGAGGATGGGCAAACCTCGTTCGCATTGCCTCAGCAGCAGTTCATAATTTTCGGGGTTGTAGTCGGGGGGTGCCGGGAAGGGGATCTGATTGGTGGGGTCATCGGTCAGGCACATCCGCAGGCAGTAGGCTTGAACATGCAGGTCTCCGGTGCCATCGGGGCCGGGAGTTTTTTCTGGGCTGATCCATCGCAGCAGGCCGCTGGTGGGATCCCCGGGCACCCGATAGCCGCTGATCCCTTCCAGGAACTGGTGCTTGGTGGCCTGTGCTACTTGGAGTCCATTGAGCGACTCACCGTACTCGCTGTTGGCTTCCCGTCCGATGCGGGATTCGACCCCCGCCAGCGCCATCAGGTCCCCTTCGTAGGTGGCATCGATCCAGGCGTCCGCTTCGACCCAGTACCCTGCCTCCATCCGGACGCGGCGAAGATTGCCCGACTCCTTCTTGGCAGCGGCGGTTCGATCGATAGGGGCATGCAGTCGGACCTCGACGCGGGCATCGTCGAGCCACTTCCGAAAAACCTCCGTCGCCACATGCGGCTCAAAAGTCCACTGAGTCGTTTCGCCTGGCTTTTGGTGCGGTCCACGGTACTCGGAGGGTTTCTGTTGACGCCAGCTAGTGGGTTCCTGGTAGGTCTGGAAGATGCGTCGATAGAATTCGCGAGCCATGCCACCGATGGCCGACTTGTTGCCGATATCGGTGGCACCAAGGCCACCGGTGGTCATCCCACCCAGATGCCCCGATGGCTCTAGCACAACACAGTCGACGCCATACTTTTTCAGCTGGATGGCCGCGATCAGGCCGGCCGGAGTCGCTCCATAGATCACCACGCTTCGCCGTTCGATGTTGTCTTCGGGTGGGGCGGCAAGGCATCGAGTGGCGATGGGCCATACGGCGATCGACTGGATGGTTTGGCGGCGCGTCCAAGTCATGATGGTCCCTTCACTTCAACCGTGGCATCATCGAGGCGACTAGGCCAGATCGATGTCAGTTTGGCAGAAGGGATTCGGCGGTGCAAACCGGTGCAGCGCAGATGCTGGGCAGCGAAGGCGATCCGCAGGGCGACCGCGGCGGAATTCTTCAGTGGTTGGCTCTCGCGCCGGTGGCCATTGGCACGAAAAAGAGCCTTGTGCAGAGACTACAAGGTTCTCGCGGAGTCACGGAGTCACAAAGAGCAAAGTGAAATAGGCTATGAAGGCTTCCCCCATCTAGCGCTCACTTCCCTCACTGACATGACGGCTCCGGGAGACATTTGACACCCGGAGCGATCGACTGAGATCCCGCTGGATGGCTCCAAGGACTAGCGCAGGGACCTATCGTTATTTTTTCAGCAGGTCGCGAATTTCGCGCAGCAGGACAACATCCTCGGGGGGAGGTGGTGGAGCAGCAGCCTGCTGTGACTCAAAACGGGCCTTGGCGGTGTTGATCAGTTTGACTACCAGGAAGATGGCAGCGGCGATGATCAGAAAATCGATGATGGTCTGGAGGAAGGCTAAGAGATTCAGTTCCCCTTCCTTGACTGGCGTCGCATTGAGTTTGGCTCCCCCGGTCAGCATGTTGATTCCCGGCATGACAACATTTTTGACCAGCGAGTCGACAATCTTTCCAAATGCAGCGCCGATGACGACCCCGACCGCCAGGTCGATCACGTTGCCGCGCATTGCAAACTCTTTGAATTCCTTGATCAGTCCCATCGAAAAGTCTCCTTACAGAAGCGAAAACCTGTGGATTCCGAAGAACACTTTATAGCCGTAGTCGCAGCGATTCTCATCCAGCCTGGAGGCTATGGAACCGGAACGATGAACGAAGGGGTTCGCTGAAATGCCCCTCAGTGCAATGGCCAGTCGGTGCAATGGCCAATCGGTGCAATGGCCAGTCGGTGCAATGGCCAGTCGGTGCAATGGCCAGTCGGTGCAATGGCCAATCGGTGCAATGGCCAATCGGTGCCGAAGGGAAGGCGGGGCAAGGCGTCAGGTTGCTTCGGGCGAAGGATTGGTTTTACGACGCCGGATCCAGTTCCCTAGGTCATCGAAGAAGCTATGGAGCACTGGGACGGCCAGCAAGGTTAGAAGGAGGGAGAGGGTTTGGCCGCCGACTGCCAGGACGGCGATGCTGCGCCGTTCTTCGGCCCCTGGGCCGCTGGCGATCAACAGTGGCATCAGGCCGGCGACGAAGGAGATGGTGGTCATGAGGATTGGCCGGAGGCGGTCTCGATTGGCGACCAGCAGGGCTTCCTGCAGCGGCATTCCTTGGCGGCGTAGGACGTTGGTGTGATCGACCTGGAGGATGCCGGCTTTTTTGACGACTCCAAAGAGCACCAGAATTCCGAGAGCCGAGTAGACATTCAGCGTCTCACCGCCCCAGTAGAGGCTGATCAGTCCGAAGGGAACCGACAGAGGCAGGGTCAGGAGGATGGTCAGCGGGTGGATGAGATGTTCAAACTGAGCGGCCAGGACGATGTACATGAAGATCAGGGAGAGGAGGAAGACCCAGCGGAATTCGCTGAGCGTTTTTTCGAGTTCGCGGCCACGTCCCATGACGCGAGTTTCAAAACCAGGAGGCAGCCCCTGTGCAATGGCTTCTTGTTGCAGGGCGGAGATGCGATCGGCCAAGGCGAACTCTTCCCCGGGTGCTCTCGGATCGCTGGCGGAAATGTTGGCGCGTATTGCCACCATGCGCTGTCGGTCCAGGCGATCGATCCGCGCGGGGGCTTCACTGTATCGAAAGTCGACCACATTATCGATTCGCGACAGCGCGATGCTGCGCGACTCCATCGCAGGGGAGACGCCAACAGTGCGTAGCGAATCGGGGGGATTCGATCTTACATAGAGCTGCGAGATGGAATCGATGTCCTGTCGATCGATGCCAACCAGGCGCAATTCGACGTCGTATGCATCGTCGACACTGGCATCGCGATAACGCGATACACGGTCGTCACCTCCCACCGCCACGCGCAGCGTATCGGCGACCTCTCGCACAGAGACTCCCAGGGCTGCGGCCCGCTCGCGATCGATCGATACCAGCAGTTCCGGTTTATCCAGACGCAACGTCGAATCGACATCGACAATTCCCGGAATCTCCTTGGCTCGCTGACGCAGCTGTTCGCTGAACTGACTGAGTTGTTGGACGTCGGGGCCTGTGACCGTGAAATCGATATCGACATTGGGTCCTTGACGGAGCGACGAGAGGTTGCGTACGGAGGCGCGCACGTCGGGGACTGAGCGGAGTAGGCTGCGGATTTCGTCCATCTTCTGACGCTGGCTGAAGTTGCCTCGCCAAGCTTCCGCCGGATCTCCCTTCAGCAGACCGTGCCACAGACGTTCGAACGAAAACGTCCGTTCGGCCGCATCGGTCAGTCGGACGTAGATGCTGCCTTGATTGAGCCCACCGAAGCCGCGGGAGCCAACCGTAGTCAACATCAGTTGAACCCCATCGACATCCTTCAACCGCGACTCGGCCAGTTCCATCACGGCATCCATCGAAGGCAGATTGGCACCTTCCTTGGCATTGATCGAAACTTCAAACTCCGCTTCGTCGACATTGGTTGGAATGTAGTCCTGTTTGACCCAGCGGTAGAGCGGGATGTTGGCGGCCAGGGTGGCCAGGCAGATCGCCAGCGTCAGCCAGCGGTAGCGAAGCGACCAGCGTAGGCTGAGCATGTAGGCGGATTCGATCCATCCGTAAAACCCGCTTCGCGATCCCTTTCCTTTGGCTTGCTTGGGGAGCTTCTTCAGCAGCAGACTGCACATCATCGGCGTCAAGGTAAAGCTGATGAACATCGAGATGAGAATGGCCACTGCTGCCGTCACACCGAACTCGTACAGCATGCGGCCAGTGACGCTGGACAGAAAGGAGACGGGGAGGAAGACGATCACCAGTGAAAAGGTGGTGGCCAAGACTGCCAGTCCGATCTCACGAGTCCCCAGGATCGAGGCTTCGAAAGGATCCATCCCTTTTTCTTCGATGCAATGAAAAATGTTCTCCAGCACGACGATGGCGTCGTCGATCACCACACCCACCATCAGCACCAGGGCCAGCATGGTGACGTTGTTGAGCGTGAAGCCGAAGGCCTTCATGAAGGCGAAGGTGGCGATGATCGAGGCGGGGATGGCAACGGCGGCGATTAGGGTCGAACGCCAGCTGCGCATGAACAGGAGCACGGTGAGGCAGGCAAGCAAACTTCCGGAAATCAGGTGGGCTTCGATTTCGTGGAGAGCCGCGAGGATGTAGCGTGACTGATCCTGAAGAATGGTCACCTGAACATCGGCCGGCAGCAGTTGTCGGCACCGATCGAGTCGGCTCTTGACCGCTTCGATCACCTCGACCGTGTTCTCCCCCGACTGCCGCTGGATCTGCAGCACGACGGCAGGTTGGCCATCCAATCGCGCAAGCGTTCGAACCTCTTTCGTTTCGTCGACCACCTCGCCCAGATCGGCAAGCCGCACCGGGACTCCTTCGATGGTATCGACGACGAGGTTTGGGAATTCTCTGGCGTCGGCGACGCGTCCCAGGGTGCGCATCGACCGCTCGCGAAATCCTTCGTCGACGCGGCCGCCGGGGACTTCGGAATTCTGCCGTTCGATCGCATCGCGGACCTGCAGGATGGAAAGCTGATGGGCAGCCAGCCGTTTGGCATCGATCTCCACCCGAACGGCGCGTTCGGCAGCGCCCGAGATCGTCACTTGGCCGACCCCTTTGGCAGACTCCAGAACCCCTTTGACGAAACGGTCGGCGAGGAAATAGAGTTCGCGTGCGGTGCGGGGTCCCGACACGCTGATGCTCATGATCGGCGATGATTCCGTATCCTGCTTGGTGATGATCGGTGGATCGACGTTCTGCGGAAGTCGGTTGAGGACCCCAGCGACCGCATCGCGTACGTCCTGAACTGCTGCATCGATGTCGCGGTCGAGCCCGAAGGTCAGGATGACAAAAGAGGAGCCATCGGAGGAGATCGAACGCAATTCTTCGATACCGGCCACCGTGGCCACCGCATCTTCGATCCGCTGCGAGACTTCGGACTCCACCTCCTGGGACGCAGCTCCCGGATAGGAAGTTCGGACGCTGACGGTAGGAAGGTCGGTGCGTGGAAAGCGGTCGATCCCAAGCTGTGGGAAGGCGACAACCCCCGCCACCACCATGGCAGCGACCAGCATCAGGGCGAAGACTGGGCGGCGAACGCAGATTTCAGCGAGCCAATACATGGGGTGGGGACCTCAGCCAGTCGCAGGTTAGGGAGTCGCAGGTTTCTGAGTGACCGCCGCATCTGGGGCTTTATTGGCGGTTGCCTCATAAATGCCTGGCTTCCCATCGATCGCTCGCTTGAGCAGTCGATCCCCTTCGGAGATACCTGCCAGCACTTCCCAACGATCCTCGATTCTTCGCCCAAGTTGCACTGGCTGCTCCAGTACCTTCCCATCGACGATCTTCCAGACCTTGTCGACGCCAGCGAATCGAACGATCGATTCAGCGGGGAGGACCAAGCTGGGTACCTGTTCGTCGAGAACCACCTGAGCTTCTGCGAACAGCCCCGTAGGCAGCGATCCATCCTGGTTGTCGACCTCTGCTTCGAAGAGCAGCGACCGGGTGGCTGGATCGATGACGGGACTGATGCGCGTGACCTTGACCTCTCTTGGCTGGTGCCCCAGATCGAGATCGAGGTGAACGCGCTGTCCGACGGCTAGCTGGTGTGCGTAACGTTCTGGAACAGAAGCGCGGAATCGCAGAGGATGGTTGCGAACGACGGCCACCAGCTGCTGGCCGGCGGTGACAAAGCTCCCTGGGGCAGCCATCCGCTCCCTCACGATGCCGCGATAAGGAGCGACGGTTTCCGTCTCCTTCAGTCGTTGACGGGCGATTCCCAGCTGCGCGGTCTGGACGCTGATGGTCGCCATTTTTTCGCGGACGTTGTTCAGCGACGAGGCATAACGAGCCTCCGCCACTCGCTCTGCCGCCTCCGCCACTTCCAGATCGGTGGCGCTGATGGCATCGGACTGCGACAGCTTTCGCAATCGCTGAACCGCCGATTTGGCTTCGTTCCATATGGCGTTCGCTTCGCGTACCGGCGGTGCATTTTCCGGACTTAGCTTCTCGACCGGATCTTCCGGCTTGAGTCCCACGGCCGAACGAGCCTGCAGCAGTTGGGCCTCGGCCTGTTCGACCTGAAGTTGGTAGGGTTGTGGGTCGAGTCGCACCAGGACTTGGCCCTGCTCCACGACATCCCCTAATTCCACCAGCACTTCCAGAACCTGCCCCGGAACTCTCGCGCCAACCGTCGTCACTTCATCCGCCCAGAGCGACCCTTGAGCTCGAACCACATTGGGGAATCCCGTGCGTTCGATCACCCAAGATTCTCCGGTGACGCTGGCCAGCGGGACGGCGGGTTTGGACGGTTTTGCCGTCTCCTCTTGGCGGCTGCAGCCTGCCAGAACAACCATCAGCAGCAAGAGTGCGACACTCCAGCCAGCTTGGTCGGGAGAGCTGATGGGCTGTTTCCGCCGACGGATCGGCAGTAAGTACGGAGAATTCATCGATCTTTTCGGGTGGGACGGCGGGGAGAGGGATCCAGGGAACATTTTCCCGATCGACTGGTCTTTTAGTGTACTCTGTCGGGAATTCGTCGCTATCCTTCCCCTCGCTTGGGACGTGGGTTTGATTGGCAATTCATCGGCTTATGCGATGCATCCGCGGTGGAAAAGTCTCCCTGAGCGGACGCTGCTACTGGAGCGACCGGTCGGCAGCAAGCCATCACAGGAGGCATCGTTACGATAAAATGGGTCCAAAATAGGGCGTCGGTTCCATCGTCTGGGACGCTTGTCTCCTTGGTTCCGATGGCGGATCGACCTATGGGCTGCTTTATCCCTTCCATCGATGGTTGTGAATTCCGGAGATCTTGGCATGCGTTCCCTCGATGATGGATTGAAGACCCTTGCGCGCATCGCGCGAGTATTCCCGTTGCTGCTTCTAGCCAGTTGCATGATGGCATCCGCGGAGGGACAGGAAGTGAAAATCCGGCCACCCAATTACGACGAATCGAAAGTGCCGCAGTACACCCTGACCAGTCCGCTAGCAGGTCCGGATGGCAAGCCGATCGAATCGGTTGGCCAATGGTCCGGCCAACAAGAGTATCTAGTGAAACTGCTGGCGACGCATGAGTACGGCTTTGCGCCCCAAGAACTTCCCAGGGTGGAGGCAAAGAAGGTCGAAACCGGAATCGAGCATGAAGGGACGGTGCGTCGCGAGCAGTGGGAGGTGACGCTGACGCGGAACGACCGAAGCGTGGTGATCGACCTGCTGCTGTACCTGCCTGCCGGCAAGCCAGCGGTTGGCTGTTTTGTCGGATTGAATTTCCGAGGCAACCACACCGTCACCAAAGCACCCCAGGTGCGGTTGCCCAAGGGCTGGGTACCCAACGATACGGGAGCCGTCGAAAATCGAGCTGCCGAGGGAGGTCGTGGCGAATCGATCGCCAGGTGGCCGATCGCGCAGATCGTCGGGGAACGGCACTTTGCCGTCGCCACAGCGTATTGCGGCGATATCGACCCTGATTTCGACGACGGATTCACCAACGGAGTGCACTCGTTGTACCCAGAGTTCATCCCCGATGACGCTCACCCGGATCGCTGGGGAACGATCAGTGCCTGGGCTTGGGGAATGTCGCGGATGGTCGATGCATTGGAGAAGCATCCTGACCTTCAGTTGAAGCCATTTCTGGCGATAGGGCACTCGCGACTGGGAAAGACGGCGCTCTGGGCGGGGGCTCAGGATTCCCGCATGGCGATCGTCTATTCGAACAACTCCGGATGTGGTGGTGCGGCACTCAGCAAGCGAGCTTACGGGGAATCGGTGGCCCGCATCAACCAGGTCTTCCCTCACTGGTTCTGTCGTAATTTCCGGCAATACAATGACCGCGAAGAGTCGCTTCCGATCGATCAGCATCTCTTGATCGCAGCGATCGCTCCCAGGCCGGTCTACATCGCTAGCGCCACCGAAGACCAGTGGGCCGATCCGTTGGGTGAGTACCTGAGTGGGTGGTATGCCGCACCCGCCTATGAACTGCTGGGCCAGAAGGGGCTTCCTTCGCCGAAGTTGCCGGAGGCATCGCGTTCGGTCGGTAGCCGAGTGGGGTATCATCTGCGGGTTGGCAAGCATGATATTTTGCTGGAAGACTGGAATCATTTTGCCGACTTTGCCAGCCGCTGGTTGGGGAATCCCTGAGCGATCCATCGATCGAATGCAGCCAGCGACCTCCTGGGGGATTCGGTACGGTCGACGGGAACACGACGACCTACCAGAGCGATGGGGCAGCTGTGGCGAGTTAGCCAGGATGGAATGGATGAGACGCAACGAAATGGGGATGGGCAACCGAAGGTTTTCTTGCGCGACGGATGGGATTGCGATGAATCGAAGGAACCGATCGGGCCATGGGCTGGCTGTTCTGCGGATGACTGCCCTGTGGATGTCTGTCGTCACAGGCTGTGGTTCGGCCTGTCTGGCGCAGGAGGAGCCGTCAGGGACTGACACGCAGGAACAGGTGGCTGGCTGGGTTGCTCAGTTGGATGCCGATTCTCTGGAAAAGCGGGAGGCGGCCGAGCGGGCGCTGGGGGAATTGGGTCCGGCGATCCTTAGCCAACTACCTCCGATCGATGACGCGATGGCACCCGAGATGCGGATCCGGCTGGAACGACTTCGGGAGCAGCTGGAGGCCAGGCGCGTCAGCCAACTGGTGAGTCCTACACGGATTCGGCTCGCGGGCAGTTATCCCTTGCGCGAGGTGATTGAACAGTTGCAGGAGCAGTCGGGGAATTCGCTACAGATTCCCGATGAGCTACCGGATCGCAAGATGGAAGTCGATTGGCAGGATGAGCTGTTTTGGAAGGCGCTCGATCAGTGGTTGGATGAAGCCGGGATGGACATCCCTCCCTTCGTCTCGGTGGAAGCTGGACTGCCGATTCGCGCGAGGACGGCGGGGGCGCCTCCCCGGTCCGGACGCGCCGCTTATGCCGGTCCTTTTCGTGTGGAGTTGGCAGAAGCGATGGCGGTGCATCATGTCGCTTCCCCATCGCAGTCCCGTTGGGAATGGAAAGCATGGTTCAGCTGGGAGCCACGTTTGAAGCCTGTTTTTCTCCAGTTTCCGATGCGCAAGCTGGTGTTGGAAGCCGCCGATGGAACATCGCTGCAGCCAGCAGCACCCGATGCGTCGCCTGAGTACCAGCCGGCTCCCGGCGCCAACCAACTGGAAGCGGTATTTGCCTTCGCGCGTTCAGGCGCTGCATCCCTCCCGGAGGGCGCGCTGAAGATGCGAGGCACCTTCCAGACAGCCCTGCCCGGCGAAACGGTGCAGGCAACGATCGATGCTCTCGATGAACCCGGTCGGAAGGTGGTGCAGATCGGGAATCTATCGGTGAGTGTTGATCGCATCCGGAAGAACGGAAAACTTTATGAGATCAACGCCAGGATTCAATTGCTACAGGCACAGCAGACGATGGAATCGTTTCGCAGTTGGGCGATGAACAACGAAGCCTATCTTCTGGGGCCGGAGGGGGAGCGACTTGAGAATGTCGGCTGGCAGACCACCAGCCTGAGAGGAACAGAGGTGGGGCTATCGTATCTCTTCGATCTTGCCGATGGTCCAAAGGATCATCGCTTTGTTTACGAAGCGCCGGGGGCGGTTGCCGAATTAGGGCTGGACTGGGAAATCTCCGACGTTCCGCGTCCTTAAATGGCACCGGTACTGTCGCCAGTAGCGGCCATCCACCGATCGATCGGATGGTTCATTCAGGCTACGAAATGGCAGGCGATGCTAGATGGCGAATCGCTTGGGCGAGCCGATCGATTCGATTGACTAAGGAGGTGCCCCTAGTAGACTGTGCTACCAGTCAACCGATCGAAGGAGAAGCAGGCAGAGCCCAGATGATCTGGTTTCTCGATGGGGGTGACCACTGCGTCTGGCGTTGGGCGGCCAGCGTGTCCACAGCGATCTCAATTGGCTGGGCGATGATGAAACTTCAGGCGGATGGAGAGACGAAGTGGCTGGTCGCATGATGCGCATCAGACCGACGGTGCATCTAGGAGCCTTTGGCTATGGCAACCTGGGCGACGAACTGTGCCTGATCGAGGCGATGCAAGCTTTTCCTTCGGCCGAAGCGTATGCATTCTCCGTCGCGCCCGACTGGACGATGCGTTGCGTACCCTGTCTGAAGGGTTGCTTTCGAAATGCTGGGGAGATGCTGGCGCTGAAGCCAGCCAGGGTCGTCTATGGCGGCGGGTTGTTTGGTACCTCGAAAGCGTTTCAAGCTTGGATCCCCTCGCTCGTGAGAGCCAAGGCGATGGGTGCGGAGGTCTATTTCCATAATCTCGGTGTTGGTGCGCTTGGCGATCTTGGATGGTTGAGTGCTGCAGAGCGAAGTGTGATCGAAGATGCGGCGATCTTCACTGTGCGCGACTACGTCTCGGTGGAACGGTGGGCCAAGGCGGGTATCTCCAGGATGCCTTATGTGACGCATTTCCCGGAAGCGGATATCGCGCCGGAGTTTTCTCTGGCCGATGCGCTATTGCCGCGTGGGCAAAGACTGCTTGGCGTATCGATCATCCCCACACCGATGATGCGGGCCTGCCTGCGGCACGAAGCCGCGACCGTGCATGCTCTGATGGAGGAATTCTCGGACCATGCGATCGTGCCCATTGTCAGCACCGTGCATCTGAGCACGCCAGATGAGGACGACACTGCAGGCTGTATCGAATTCCTCCGAGATTTTCTCCCGAAAAACCCCATTGCTGCGCCGATTCTGCTCGACCGTGAGTTTTGGCGAGCGGAACTGACGCCACAGCGACTCAAGGGGCTGATCGCTCGCTGCGATACGTTGCTGACGCATCGCAAGCACAACGCTGTTCACGGAATTGGCGCAAACGTACGGGTGATTGGTCTTCACCCGTGGGCGGATGGAAGTTTGCGTCGTACATTCATCGCGCTATCCGACCGCCTGCCGCATGGCTCGCGCTGCATCGGCCTGCAGGCACCGTCCACATGAGCCGTACACTGATCCTGGTGGAACGTCCCTTTCGCGATCTCCGTTCGCAGGCGATGCTGGCGGCGCTGCTACCGCGATTGGGTTGCGATGTGCGGCCCCTGCTGGCGACCGTTGACAAGGAGGTGCCTAGCGATTTTGAAGCCGTGCCGCTCGATCTGGATCCTGCTTCCCTGGGTGTCACGCGGATGGTGCTGGCTGGTATCTTCCAAGACCGCGCGGAATTCCAACGGATGATCGCCATCGCTTCGCGCGGGGTGGCCGCAGGCGCGACGCTGGAGGCGAGGAGCCTTTCTTTGGCGATCCGTGAGGCACGGCACGACCCGCCCGAAGGCATCGCTCTGCTCGATCTCGCCCAGTTGCTGGAGGTGCGCGAGCACCAGACGATGGATATTCTGATCCGCTGGCGCGTTGCTGCTCCGCTCAGGCTGTTGCCCTATCCGGAGCGAACTGGGGATCTGGACATGATGCTTGCCCAGAAGTTGCCGGCTGGTCCCATTTTGGGACTCTCGATGATCGGAGGGCCAGATTCAAAGCAGAAGGTCGAAGCAAAAGTCGATCTGCTACGCAAGGCGCTGGCACCCTTTGCGGGGTGGCCGATTCTTCCGCTTCCTGTGGAGGACTCCGGGAGCATCCACGACGACGGCTGGGCCACGCTGGACTTCGCTGGAATGGTCCTGCCTCAATCGCCCATACTGCTGCCGGAGATGGCAGATGCCGAATGGCGGCGCAGCAACCTGACTCCTGCTAGGCTGCGGGGCCTAGTGGCGCGTTGCCATTGGCTGGTGGCCCGGCATGACCTGCCGGCGTCGATGGCGATCGCCCTGGGCATCCCAGTCATCGGGATTGCACTGGGGCGACCCCCAGAGCGGCGGATTGCATCATGCCTTTCCACTTTGGCCAACGACCTACCCAACGGATCTCGTCTGTTGTGGTTGGGGATGCAAAAAGGGGACCAGGGGTGAAGGAGGCCCATACCCCGTTGAGGTTGCTTTTTGGTCCGGTCTTGGCTGGCACTTTCGTTCTGCTGACTGGTCGGCGGACGAGCAGGTCGGTTTTTTAGAGCGATTCGTAGCCGTTGCCTGCTGAGAAGTCCAACATCACTGCTCCGTGGGGCTGGCTGGAAGTCGATCTGTCTAAGCAGTGGTTTCGACGGCCGCATCTCTGTGTCGTGATGAAGGTGCGGTGACCAGACGGATCTAGGGGTTCGGTCACCAGACGCGAGGATCCCACTGGTTCCTTGCAAACATCAGGCCAAAGATTTCAGAGCGGTCTGCATGCCGATCAGAGATCGGGCGGTGTGGTAGCCGCATTTCCAGGCGTTGAGTTTCTCACTGGGGCCCTCGGGTGTCCCTTCCGCATCGGTCTGCCAGAACCATCCGCCAAGGTTGCGATCGACGCTGTGCTGGGTGACAAAACGCCAGAGTTTCTGGAGCGACTTTCCATAGCGATCCTCGGTGGCGTGCAGGCGCGCATGCAATCGGGCCAGGGCATGCAGCCCTTCCGCCTGAGCCCACCAGACCTTCGCCGTATCGATGGGACTTCCAAAGACCTCGCCTCGGTCGTAGAAACCGCCGCGTTGGAGGTCGAATCCAACCGCCAGCGCGTGATCGACCAGTTGCTGTCCGACATGGTGAGCGGTCTGAAGGGCGTCTAGGGTCCCGATCGCTTCGGCGGCTTCCTCTAGGAGAAACGCCGTTTCAACATCGTGGCCAAAAGAATTGTGTGCCGGAGTTGGTCGCCAGTCGCCGGTGAAATAGAGTGTCAGCGCGCCAGGGGGATTGGTGAATCGGTGAGCCACCAGATCGAACAGTTCCTTCAGGCGAGCGACCGCCTGAGGTGTTTCCTGCGGGTGGATTCGCACCAGTTCCACCAGCGCCTCCAGTAGATGGATGTGCGTGTTCATCGTCTTGAGGCCGGGTGGCACGCCCAGGCGATCTCTGGGGCCCGCAAGAGTCTCCGCCGAGATTTTGGTAGCGATGGGTTCTCCATTTCTCTGCAAGGCATCCCAATAGCCACCGTGCTGCGCGTCGTAGGCATGCTGATCGAGCCACAGGAAGGTGTCGATGGCCAGTTTCCGAGCTGTTGCGTCGGCGGTGATGCGATGGACATAGGCGGCGGCATAGAGGGCGAAGGCTAAGCCGTAGGAGTGCTTCTGGTCGTCCTCTGGATGTCGCGATTTCCCGTCGGCGCCGACATGGAAAAAGAGCCCGCCGTCCTTGGGATCCGACATGGGTCCCGAGAGAAATTCGATCCCATGGCGGGCGATTTCCTGAAATGGCTCCCGACGATCGGGCCAATGTGCGGCCAGTGCAGCAGCGGTCCAAGTATGTCGCGCTTGAGCGACCACCATGCAGTCGGTGTCAGGAATCGGCATCCAGTGGGCGTCAAAGTTCTGGTGAAAACCGCCACGCTTCCGATCGACCGCGGCGGGATAGATCTTGTCCATCTCGTCGCGAAGCAGTCTTTCCGATCCATCGACCAGGTCGCTCCAAGTCGTCGCATCGATCTGGCTGGCGCAAACCAGTTTCCCACCGAGGATCATGGAGGGCATCATCCCTAGTACGGCCCGGCGACTGGCTTTCTGGGAGGCTGCAACCGCAAGATGGCTGCTGCAGGGGGGCTTTTTGTCGAAAGGCATGGGCAGATCCTTTTTCGATTTTTCCTCTTAGGCAAGTGCAGGTCGTCGCATCGAGGAGGGTGTGTTACGCTGACACTCAGCCTAGCAGATCGGATTCCGGTCGCGCGAACTAGAGGAAGGATGAGCGGAGATGGAGGCGCCTGTTTTTCGAGCTCGCGGGCTGACCAAGGTCTATCGGGTTGGCCAGGTCGAAGTCCATGCGCTGCGGGGCGTCGATATGGAGTTGTCTTTTGGGGAGTTCGTCGTGTTGCTGGGACCTTCTGGTTCGGGCAAATCGACGCTGCTGAATATCCTCGGGGGGCTGGATGTGCCGACCAGCGGCACGATCGAGTATCTGGATCATGATCTGTCGCAGGCGACCGAAGGAGAGCTAGTGCAGTTCCGACGCGACCACGTCGGTTTTGTCTTTCAGTTCTACAACCTGATTCCATCTTTGACGGCGCTGGAGAATGTGCGACTGATCACCGATATTGCAGCCAAGCCGATCCCGGCCGAGCGGGCGCTCCAGCAGGTGGGGCTGGCCGATCGCCTGCATCATTTTCCATCGCAGCTTTCGGGAGGCGAGCAGCAGCGGGTGGCGATCGCGCGCGCGATCGCCAAGCAACCGGATATCCTTTTGTGCGATGAACCGACCGGGGCTCTTGATCTCCAGACGGGGATCACCGTCCTGGAGACGCTGCAGTCGGTCAATCGGCAGTTGGGGACGCTGACGGTGGTGATCACCCACAATGCATCGATCGCTCAGATGGCGACGCGCGTCATCTCGATGCGAGATGGTCGAATCGTCGACTGCCACCGAAACGACCAGCCGGTGGCTCCTACGCAGTTGAACTGGTGAGCGGCGATGGAGATGTTGATCCGCAAATCGCTGCGAGACCTTTGGAATCTGCGGTGGCAGATGGGCGCGATCGTTCTGGTGCTGGCCTGTGGTGTCGGGGTGTTGGTGATGTCGGCCAGCACGCTCAAGTCGCTGGAGGGGACGCGCGCTAGGTACTACGAAGAGCACCGTTTTGGCGATCTTTTCTGCTCGCTGAAACGAGCGCCGGAAATCGCTTTGGAGGGAATCCAGTCGATCGAAGGGGTCGCCGTGTGCGACAGTCGCATCGTCACCGTGGCGAGGTCGCTGGTCAGCGAGGAAGGCGATACGTTTCAGTTGCAGGCGGTTTCCATCCCGGATCAGGGAGAGCCGTTGGTCCATCGAATTCATCTGAGGGCTGGGCGGTGGCCCGAGCCTTACTCGGAGTCGGAAGCGATCGTCAGTGAGGCGTTCGCCGAGGCACGCGGTCTGCGACTGGGGGACCGTTTGACGGTGGCGATCGAGGGGAAGGAATGGAGCTTCGAGCTGGTGGGGATTGGACTGAGCCCTGAGTTCATTTACGAGATCGCTCCGGGCGGGCTGCTTCCCAACAGCAAGGCTTTCGGAGTGGTGTGGATCCGGCGGCGGGGTCTGGCAGCGGCCGCCGGGATGACTGGCGCTTTCAACGACCTAGTTCTGCGGACCGCTCCGGGGGCCAGGCTGCCATGGGTGATCCGTGAAGTCGATCGTCAGCTTGGCAGCTACGGAGGTCTGGGTGCCTACGCCAGAAGCGAGCAGCGGTCTCATCGCTTCTTGACCAGCGAGATGGAGGAACTGCAGGGGATGGCGATCGTGGCACCTTCCCTTTTCCTTGTGGTGGCTGCGTTGCTGATGAATCTCGTGCTGACGCGCTGGATTGGATCGCAGCGCGAGCAGATCGCGATGCTCAAGGCATTCGGATTTACTTCCTGGGAGGTCGCCCTTCCCTACCTGGCCCTGGCCTGGATGCTGGCTCTCCTGGGTACGCTGTTTGGACTGATGCTGGGGGTGTATCTGGGGGAAGGCATGACGGCGATGTATTCCCGATTCTTCCATTTCCCTAATCATCGCTTTGAACTGTCCACCGTGGTGCTGCTGCGCGCGCTGGTGCTGACCAGTCTTTCGGCGCTGCTTGCCGTCGGGGCGTCGGCGATGGCTGTCATCCGGTTGCAGCCAGCGGAGGCGATGCGGCCCGAGGCGCCGATTCCTTATGGCCATGGCTGGCAAGATAGCCTGGTCAGCTGGATGCGGATGCCCCCCGCCACCGGCATGATGGTCCGGCATGTCGCTCGGCATCCTCGCCGAGTGCTCCTTTCGATTCTGGGGATTGCGTCGGCGGTGACGGTCCTGGTGCTGGGCAGTTTCATGCGCGATGCGATCGATGCGATGTTCGACATGATGCTGGGAGATGCCAAACGCCATGATTATCAGATCACCTTCACGCATGCGGTGGACGAGTCGGTGGCGTCGGAATTGAAGGGCATCGAGGGCGTGATGGATGTCGAGCTGTTTCGGATGGTTGCAGCGAGGATGACTCAGGGCAATCGCCAGCGTCTGCTGGCCATTCAGGGGATTGAACCCGATGGACGCATGCAAGTGCTGATCGATTCGAAGGCTCACCGTCACTCCCTCCCCGGTACAGGAGTTCTCGCTTCGCGCAAGCTTTTGGAGTCGTTGGGTAGCGGTGTGTCAGGGACGCTGCATGCCGACATACGCGAAGAACACCAGCCCCTCCTGCCGCTGACGGTCGGGGGTTCGATCGATGATGTCTCAGGTGAAGGCATCTGGATCGATCGCCGGACTCTTTGCAACCTCTTGCGAGAATCTCCCAGGGCAACCGGTGCATGGCTGAGAATCGATGCCAACAAACAGGCAGATGTGGTGCGCCGGTTAAGGGAGAGGCCGTTGATCCACCATATTGAATCGGTCGCACAGCAGAAGGCCAGCTTTCGTGCAACGATCGCGGAGAATGTTGGTCGCATGCGGTGGATCAATCGAATCTTCTCGCTGATCATCGCCATGGGGGTGCTGGCCAGTACCGGAAGGCTTTCGATTCTCGAAAGGCAACGCGATCTAGCGACGCTGCGGGTTCTTGGTTATCGCACGGGCGAACTGCACTGGATGATGGCCAGCGAGCTGATATTGCTGACTCTGCTGGCGATTCCGCTGGGGTGGGTCTTGGGCTACGCGGGATCGTACGCGACGGTGCATGCCTTTGACCGCGAGTTGTTTCGAATCCCGTTGGTTGTCTCGCCAGGGACGTACCTGCAAGCTGCAGGGATCGTCCTGGCAGCTACGCTGGTGATTGCCTGGAGCATGCGGTATCGGATTGCTAGACTGGACGAAGTGGAAGTGCTGAAAGCGAGGCAATGACGATGCGGAAGCAAACGAGCGGCTGGAAGTGGGCCATTGCCATGCTGCTTCTGGCTGTGGGTGGATGGTTCGTTTATCGATCGATGCAGCCGCAACTGCGGGTGGATGCCGCCATGGTTGATCGCGGGCCGATGGAAGCCTGGATCGATGAAGATGGAAAAACACGGCTTCAGGATCGCTACATCGTCTCCGCACCGCTCGCCGGGAACCTAGTCCGTATCCAATTGCGGGAAGGGGATGTCGTCGAGGCCGGGAAGACGAACCTAGCGACGATCCATCCCGCAGCACCTGGGCTGTTGGATGTGCGCCAGCGTCGCCAGGCTGAGGCGCGTCGAACCGCTGCCGCGCTCGCGGTCGATCAGTCCCGCTCAAGGACCACTGCGGTTCGCGAGTCGCTGGAATTGGCTGGCAAGACGCTGGAGCGGCAGGAGTATCTGAAAGAACGCGATTCGACCGCCCAGCAGGATGTCGATATCGCTGAGGCGGAATTCCAGAGCCTCAAGGCGCAGATGTCGGTGGCGACGATCGCCGAGGCGATCGCGAAGTTTGAACTGGAGCAGGCCGAGGCGGCTTTGCTGCATGTGGAATCGGATGAACCGCTCCCAACTCAGGGACAGGTAGCTGAGGGGGAGGGAGTGCAGGGAGAGGACTTTCATATCGTGGCCCCGATCGATGGACGGGTGTTGCGGGTGCTTCAGGAGAGTCAGGCGGTCGTCCAGCCGGGCGATGCGTTGCTGGAGATCGGGGATCCCAGGCGACTGGAGATCGAGATCGACGTCCTGTCTCCCGATGCGGTCAAGATTCGCGCCAACGATCCGGTGCGTATCACCGGCTGGGGTGGCGAACAGCCGCTGCATGGCCGGGTGCGACTGGTGGAACCTGGGGCGACCACCAAGATCTCCTCGCTGGGAGTGGAAGAACAGCGCGTCAACGTGGTAGTCGACATGGACGAGCCACCTGAGGAGCGAGAGACGTTGGGGGATGCTTTTCGCGTCGACGCTAGAATCATCTACTGGCAATCCAGCGATGTGCTCCGGGTTCCCTCCAGCGCTCTGTTGCGTTTGTCGGATGGCTGGGCAGTCTACCGCATCGAAGGAGGTCGAGCGTTGAGGACGCCGATCCAGGTGGGGCACCGCAATCCGCGCTGGACGGAGGTTCTGGAAGGGCTTTCTCCAGGCCAGCAAGTGATCGAATATCCTTCCGATAAAATCAATTCGGGCGTCCTCGTGCTGCCCAAGCCAACCAGTTGATCAAGGGACGCGGAAGTCGATGGCAAGAGGATCGTTATCGACTCCCCAGTTGCCTGCACACGGGCAGGACAGCGTCATCGATCTGTTACACTGAGGCAAGGGATGAGCTTGGGGGGCACCCAAGAGAGATCGAGACGCGAACAAGTTTTTTTCAGGCGAGTGACGCGATGCTGATTTTTGATGGGCACCTGGATCTGGCGCTCAACGGAGTCGATTGGAACCGAGACCTGCGACTTACAGTCGACGATATCCGTGCTCAAGAGCGATCGCTGGGGATGACCGAAGCGGGACGATGTACCAACACCGTCAGTTTTCCAGAGCTGAAGCGGGCCAAGGTGGGATGGTGCTTGGCGACTCTGTTGGCAAGGCAGGAGCCGCAGATCAACCACACCTTCGGATGGATCAGCCCGCAGGCCTGTTACGCGATGGCTCATGCCCATCTGGCCTACTATCGCGCCATGGAGCGTGAGGGGTATCTAAAAATTCTGCGGACGCGAGCGGAGTTCCTCGCTCATGTGACCGCCTGTCAGGCTGCCCCGGATGCGACGCCTCTGGGGATCATTCTGACGATGGAGGGAGCCGATCCGCTACTATCCGTCGATACGATCGAAGAGTTTTATGAAGCGGGGCTGCGCGCGATCGGGCTGACGCACTATGGCGCCAATCGCTATGGCGGCGGGACCCGTTGCGAAGTGGGGTTAGCACTGGAGGCCAGGCCATTGCTGGAGCGGATCGAGCGACTGGGGATGACGGTCGATATGACTCACCTGTCGGATCCTGCCTTCCCTCAGGTGCTCGATCTTTTCCATGGCCGGATCCATGCCAGTCATCAGAATGCCCGGGAACTATGTCATTGGCAGAGGCAGTTCACCGATACCCAGCTTCGTGCGGTGATCCAACGGGACGGCGTGATTGGAGTCGCCTTCGATGTGATCATGCTGCAGGAAGGGTATGTGCGGGGCGTGACGCCGCCAAATGAGACGATGGAAGCCGCCGCACGCAACATCGACCACATCTGCCAGTTGGCAGGTGATACCCGGCATGTGGCGATCGGCAGCGATCTGGATGGCGGGTATGGGAATGAGCAGACGCCGATCGATTTGAAGCAGATCAGCGATTTGCAGAAGTTGGTCCCCATGCTGGAAAAGCGAGGTTACTCCGGTAGTGATATCGCTTCGATCTTCCATGGCAATTGGATTCGCTTTTTCAGCGAATTGCTTCCCTGACCCCAGTGGGATCGAGAGTGGTTCATCGGGTGGCAAGTGTCATCCGGAAACCTCGATGGAAATCATGATGGGGCGTGGCGAGGAAAATCAAAGAGGCCTGACCCCTTTGATTTACCCCGCGGCGAAGCAGCTCACCGACCTCGCCGAATTTGGTGCACTTGTCAGCTTCCTCCACAATGCGAAGCCGGTATTCGGCATCGAATCGGCGTCGTTGGGCCTTTTCGGGGACCTCAGTGGGGTACATTTCGGGACCGTCTTTGTCTGTTGACATGGCTCACAACTCCTCGCCCTGTAGCTTCATTTCCGCGAAGGCAGTTGTCTCACGTCATATTGGCGCAGAGGGGATTCGAACTAACTGTGGATCTCCTGATGCCCAGGGATTGTAACTACCACTCCATCCATTGATTGATCAGCTCGCAAGTGCTTGGTATTATTTCGCGGCTACCTTGAATAATTTGCTGCATCGTTGCCTTGTACGGCGGCCATACGGATCCTGCTGTTTTAGCGAACTCGGATTATCGAAGGACGAATGCGTCGACGAGATGAATCCTCTACAGAAAAATCCACTTCATCTCAGTACTTGGCTGATCCTTGGCGGGGCCGCACTCGCGCTGCTGATGATCGTGGTTCCTGGCGAGACTGACAATCGCTACTACGCACGTGACTTTCAACTACAAGAGCATGGTTGGCCATTGGTTCACTTGTACCGTTTCGTTCCCAAGCCAAATTCCGTTGGGGAGGGGCGCGAGCAACTCCAGCAACGTTTGCAATCGTACCGCAATCATGGTAATCCACTCCCATTGCAACCCGTTCCCGGCCATCGCTATTGGACCAGAATTGAGAACTGGACGTTCTGGAACGGGATGTTGGCCCCGAACTGGATGGGTTGTCTGCTTAACGTATTGGTGTGTACGGCAATTCTGTTTGGAGTTGGTTTTTTCGTCGAACACCGTCGACGAAAACGCGATTCATTTTGGCAAGTCTCGCTACCAGAACTGCTTGGCATCTTCGTTGTCGTGGCCGTCATCGTTACCTTAGTGACCGAATCGGTCCAACAGATCCAACGCGAGGCGAAAGCTCGGCAGTTGCTGGTCGAGCCCCAAGCATCTCGCTTCGAGTTCATCGATGCGGCACCAGCGTGGTTGAGAAAACTGACAGACAACAGTCGGTTGCTCCAAGTTCGAGTCGTAGGGACTGAACCGGTACCGCTGGGGTGGCGTGTGCAGGAAGTCCAATTCGAAGATCAAGGCCTGGGATGGTTCAAGAATGCCGCAGAATGTTCGAAGTGCTTGGAAAGCTTTCCTTACATGACGACACTAGACCATTGGAACTCCGGTAGCCAAAGCCTTGAATTGGTGGCGAATGCTCCCGCTGAAAACATTCAACGCATGTCGCTTTTTCCAGCTTATTCTGTTAGCGATAAGGACTATCGATTCCTCGGTCGATTCAGCAATCTGGAAGTGCTTTGCTTACGAGATATCGACCTGGATAAGGTTCGTTTCGAGTTCCCGGTGCTACCAAAATTGGTCGAGATATGTATTGACGATAATCGGGTGACACCGCGCGTGCTGGAATGGCTTCGCCAGCAACCGCGATTAAAACGCGTAAAGCTATGGTCGGCGTTTTCTATCAATGAAAGCCGATGGCACGAGGTTCAGTCGGCGCTACCGGGTATGACGATCCAAGATCGCCTTGGGGACGTTCATCCCTAGATTACAAAAAGCTCGCTTGCGGGGATAAGAAAATCGAAGGCCTGATCTTCTTCGATCGATGGCGCCAATTGGCCGTCGTAAATCAGGACGGTTCGAATCGATTGATTCTTCGGCAGTTTAATCGCACCGATTTTACGGTCGACTTCCTGAATGACTGAGGTGCTGATCTGGCTTTTGAATTTGATTTCACACAGATAAACGGATCGCTTGGTTTGGATCAAAAGATCGATCTGACATCCTTGCTTCCGCTGCGTTTTGCTTTGGCGATAAGGGCCGGCGTAAAGAACTGTATGTTGGGGAATCCGAAGTTGTTTAAAGATCATACCCAGGTTCTCCAATACAAGATTTTCGAATTGAAGGCCCATGATCGTGTCCCACTGGTCGAGTTGTTCTAAGGCGGTTGACTTAAAACGACCTTTGATGATCTGGGCGCGATGAGGCTCGACGTACTTCAGATAGAAACGGAGGTAATTATCAGATAGACGGTAGCGCAATTGACGCGATGGAGAGCTTTTGGAATTGGTGAGCCCCTCGGATAACCTTGGTGAAACATCTTTTGCAACAAAGCCAGCACTGACAAGTTCAAGGAGTGCTTGGCTGAGGCTGCCTCCCCGCTCTCGACCGACCTTCTGACTGATTTCATCGACTCCTTTGGAACCGTCAACCAAAGCGCGTACGATTTCACGATAAGTGGAAGCTCGGCGGTGGAAGATATCGCTGAAGATGCTGTCGAACTCATTGAAGAGTATCCCGCTGGGATGGAAGCAAAGCCTAGCGATATTCTGCTCTGCCGTTTTCTTGGGATCTAGTTCCTCCAGGTAACGAGGGACGCCACCTGTGACCGCTAAGAAACGAAGCTTTTCGGTGGTACTGATTCTCGTTGCGGATCTTCCCCAGAACTGCTGGCACTCGGATAGTGCGAGAGGTGCCAAGTGGAACTGCCAAGAGCATCTACCGACAAATCCCGTGTTATTGAGAATGTTCTCTTCGATCCACGAAGATACCGATCCGCAAAGAACGACGACGGTTCGGTCCCGACGCGAAAACAATCTATCCCATGCATTCTTTAGGTAACCCGCGAAATCAGGTTCACCAATACCCATCCATGAGATCTCATCGAATAAAACGACGACGGTTCCTTTAGGTGGCAACTGACTTGCCAGAAGCTGAAAGGCATTTGACCAGTTATCCAGGGGCAATTGCGGTGCCTTGGACTGTTTCGAGAGTTGCTCGGAAAATGCCGTCAACTGCTCTTTTTTGGTTAGCCCCGGACGTGGTGGAAGGCCCGAGAATTCGAAGAAGGCATTTGCCTGTTTGGCGCACTGCTGAATGAATCGACTCTTGCCGATCCGTCGTCGCCCGTGGCATGTTACCAGCGAACTGTTTTTCTTCGCAAGGAGTTCACGAAACTCCGCTTGCTCCCGCTCCCGGCCGATAAAGGTGTTCATGTCGATTCGGTGCCTAACTTAGTATTACTTTTTTGGGCACAAGTCGTGCATTTAGGCGTTTTCGTGCCAGTATCGAAAAACGTAATTCTGGCACCAAGGCGACATTTCGTCAATAACCTACGACCAGTCACGGAAGTATCGCGTGCATTACTCGACATCATTCGGATATTGCGGCCGTATTTCGAACCGCTTCACTAAACATTGTCTTGTGATGCCACACCAAAAAGCTGACGCAATCGGGTAAGGATGCCCGTTGCCGGGCACCCTCCCCACACCACTTATTACTCACACCTCCACCAACACCTTCGCCACGCCAGCCGCTCTGGCAAAATCATCCTCCGTTACCAGCAGGTAACTCTGTTGTGCGATCCGAGGCGAGTTGCCAAGCCAAGAGCAGACCACATGCAATGGAAACTCCCGTTGGAGTTCTGTCTGTCGGCTGGCCCGCATCGAATGGAACAATCTTGGCCAACCCGAGACTCCGGCACGTCGCAGTAGTCGCGTCATTTCGGTGCGTAGGTTCGAATTCTTCCAACCCATCGCTGTGTTGGCTACCGCACGGTACTGCGGTGCCGCGACTACATACTCGCTTTTGTCGCCGAAGATCTCGAAAGCTTCGTCGAGGATCGGTCGCAGAGAGTGCAACTTCATTACTCGCAGTGGGATCGGAAGAACTCTGCGATTTCCCGTTTCCCGACCTGCACAACGGTGGTCTTCAGTACAAGATCAACAAGTTCTTGGTCGCTGGCTTTTAAGTTCTCGTTGTTGATTTCCAAAAATATCAACGCTGCTTCTAAGCCTACCCGTTTGTTCCCATCGACGAACGGATGATTCATCACTAAATGGTAAATGTAAGCGGCAGCCATTTCAAAAATGTCTGCGTGCAGGTACTGACCGCCGAAGCTTGCCTCGGGTTGAGCGATGGCAGATTCAAGCAGACC
>Ga0315909_10001091_pt1 | contig 36659 bp, 53 predicted proteins | sample LakEriMetagenome_11_FD_203527 | JGI IMG/M metagenome (GOLD analysis project Ga0315909, IMG submission 203527) | Freshwater fungal communities from buoy surface, Lake Erie, Ohio, United States - Buoy 2 MA125 | ecosystem: Environmental > Aquatic > Freshwater > Lake | place: USA: Lake Erie, Ohio... | reverse complement strand
ATAATATCCCCACTAAAATAAACACCTGATTTGAGTCTATTCCAAAAATTAATATACCCATCTGAATTTTTTTCGTCATCAAAAACAAAAATACTATGATGTTTTCCTACTATTTCTTCTAACTCATATCCCATAGCATTTAAAAATGAATCATTTGCGAAACAAACTATCCCATCAATATCAAATTCTATAACAGGACTTGAGCGATTAATGGCGTTCATTCTGTCTAATAAAGACCTTTCCTTATTCAAAATTTCAGATGTAAGTTTTTTGTTTTCCCTTTCATTCTTAATATATTGTCTGATAAAGGAATATAAAAAGTATGTTATTGTCAAAAATAGAATATATTCCGACCCCCTTGTAAGTGGTGATGAAGGGATAATATCAAGTAATACAGTTGTTTTCAGGGTTAAGAAAACAACCACTATTAATGAAATTAAGTTTAATTTTAATTTTAGTGACATTCATCAATAAATATCAATATACTCTTTAAGTTAAAAAAAATATTACTATACTTGGGTCATTTTAAAATAAAAAACCCGTCGAATTCGACGGGTTTCAAATTAAATAAACTCCAAGTTATTCGTTACAGGGTCCCACTCTACTGTTAGTGGTTTTTGGGTGTATTGATACTGTTCGTCAAGTACCGAAGCGTTGATGAAGTGAGTATCTCCGTCAAAAACATAACCATACCCTGAGTGTATGTGTCCGCAGACATGAATTTTGGGTTTAATTTTCTTAATCCGATTTGTTAGTAATTCACAACCAAGATTTTCATACTGGCCAATAACTTTATCACAGTAACCAAACGCAGGGCCGTGAGTAATCAATATGTCCGTATCCTCAGGAATGTCGTTCCACTTTTGTTCGAGCTCCCACCCATTCTTTGGTAGGTTAAAAGCCCAATTATGAAACTCAGGTTGCCAAGGACTACCATAAATTTTAACAAGGGTTTCCATATCAGGACCAAAGGACAAATGGTTGTCTTGAAGGTATGTAATCCACTTGTATGAATCTACAATTTCCATGGTTTCTTCAGGTCGTTTCTCAAACCCAAAGTCGTGATTACCGGCAATGAAGACAACCGCAGAATAATTAGTCAAACTATCAAACCACTTACAAAACTGTTGAATCTCGTGTTTGTGGCCCATACTTGATATATCACCACCATGGATGAGCAAATCACCACCGGGTAGGTCTTGGGTAATCTCCTTATGCTTATTATGTGAGTCAGATATGAGTGTAATCTTCATACCACAAATATAAAAAATTAAAGTGAATTAACCAAGTCCTTGAACTGTTCTTTGTTGTCCTTTATCCACTTTAGAATATCTGGTCTAATTTTATTTGAGAATGGACCAAAAATCTGAGCAACGGCTTGTTCCTCTTGATTTATATTTAAATATTTTTCTTCGTCTTCTGGTGTTAGTGTTGGAATAATAATATCAAATGTAATACCATGACTTCTAACTGCCGAACTTTTAATCCTTAACTGATTACCACCTTTTTGTTTAGGTGCTGAGCAATTATTAGCATCTGAAAATATTTCTATAAAATTTTCTTTTGTAAAATAATAACTTCTTATTCTAGTTTCTATTTTTGTAGAAATACAAACAATATCCGCCGTCATAGCGGCAAGAACATTTTTTTTAATATCTGTAAGGTCCTCGTGATTAATTAAAAATATATTTGGTTCTCTGTAATTTTCTGTAAAATTTTTGACAATTGCATTTACCTCAGGACCAAGTGAAGTTAGGACTTGTTTGTAACCACCAATTACCGGACTTTCACCTTCATCTTCAATATACTTTTGTTCTACTGTACCAGGAGCCACTGAATAGTCCCAACTACCTGACTGACTTGTATTTAAATTCCCATTGTAAAGACCACACATTAAACCTTCAATTGCATGACCTCTAATTTCTTTATACTTAACAATTCTTTCAATATAGTTCTCCATTCTCATTTTATTTACAGTATCGAGTTGGTTTAAATCAACATCTTTACCAAATTCAAATGATAAACCGTGGGTTCTTAATATCCTTTGAATAACCTCACTAGCCTCTTGTTTAACAATCGGAATCGGATTATATAAATAAAACTTATTCTTGTTCTCTTTAATTACTTTCTTCATTTTCCAATAACCAATTCGTTATAGTTAAGTTTCTCCATTCCTTTCATATCATCAGTTATTTCACCATACATATATGCCTTAACAACACTTGTAATTGATTGTTCTGATTGAGCAATCTTTGTTTCCATCCAATCTTCGAGTTCTTCATCTTCACCCATCTCTTCCCACATTTTATATGCAAGAGTTGCAATAATGAATAGTTGTTGCTTAGCCATATAGTTACCATCTTTACTTTCTTTAACTTCACCTTGGGTTAAAGTTTCTTCGATTTTTTTGAGTTGTGACTCTGTGAAAATATATTGTGCCATTTTTTTACTTTCTATATAAATAGATTGCTATGAAGAAAAAAAGGACCCGAAGGTCCTGTTTTTGAGCCCAACCCTGAATTTTGTTTTGGGTCGGTCCACCACTTTGTTGGTACAAAGATTTTTAGGCTTTGATTTTCGCCAAAACTTGTTCGGTATGGGTTACCTTTTCTGCGTTTGTAAAAATCAAACACTCTTTCATAATACTAGCCGGAATCTGAATAAGAGTATCAGTCACGTTGAAATGATGGAACCCTTTATCAGAATCAATAGATACCTGAACCATACCCAAGAATAGTTTGAGTTGGGTGGCGTCGGAGAAAGTTTCTGAAAGTATGGTTCCAAATTTTGGGTGGATGATATTAAGTGTTGTGATTTTCATATCACAAATATACAACAGATTTTCTAATCTATCAAATTATTTCTCCACTTTAATAATGAAATCTGTCTTTGTCTTTGAGAAATCTTCTTGCTTAATTTCGTTCCAAGTTAGTTCGTTAAGAAAACTTTGAAAATCTTTGTCTTTAATTTTTTTTAGGTATTTGAGTACGTCCTGTTCTGTCGCATTAGGATTTACCTCAAGAAATTGTTTGATGATTGGGAATTTTTCCAAATCAATTGACTGAAGTTCTCTAACTCCTTTGTAGTAGTGCGACTCCACTACACCAATTTTAATTTCCATATCCATAGGTTCTTAACAATAAATATTTTAATTTAAGATAATAGTTAATCCAAAATCTTAAAGTCTATGTTAAGACTAAGTGGAATATTGGAAATATCCTTACTAGAGACCAATCTGCCCGAATCTCCTATCTGAAAAATAATTTCTTTAGCTTCATTCAAAGTAATTTCTCTTTGTTGTTTGATATGGATATCCGCCCTCAAAAGTCGTTCTTCGGACATTTCATATTCAGCCCAAAGTGTTGCACCCTTTTGGAGTTCAATACCGACAATCTCAAAGCCAGTAATGGTCTTGTTAACAAAAGAATTAATAACCTTAACTATGGATTTATCTATCTGTGTCATAAAACAAAGATACGAAAAAAAATCCAAATCAAGAAAAATATTTGGTCCAAATCCTCTCAGACTTGAATGAATAATACCAAAGACTAATTTTATTTAAGAAGTTAAGTTTAAATACTGATGAAAACAAAGCTCTTTTCATTCTTGAGACAATACTCTCAACTTTAGATGGATTAGCATAGAAAACAGGATTAACCCAATCAACTTCATTTGATGTAACAACTGGTATGTTGTTATTAACAAAGTCAGCTGAAACAATGTTGAATGTTTCACTAAATGAAACTTGGAGTCCAATATCCATTCTCTGTACCAAATCAATAAACTCATTATGACTTAACCATCCGTGTTCAACAAGTTCGTGTCTTGTATTATTTTCAAACAATTCTCTAAGGTTTTTAAGAACTGGTTCACCTCTACCCTCTATTCTTTGGGTGTTGATGTGGAATCTTAATTTTTTCTTATATGTGTCAGCAAAATCAATTGCGGCAACTGCCTGTATTAGTTGATTTTTAAGTGGTCTAACCGCACCAAAGCAACCAACATTTAATACTTTTCTAAAAAAAGGTTTGGGATGATTAATATTAAAAAATCCAACAGGATAGTAGTTTGGAAGATAAACAAATTCCTTATTTGTTAATAACTCAAAATTAAAATTTGTTTCCCAATCGTTTGCCGATATCTTAACATTATCATATTTTAGATACTCATATATCCATTCAATTGCAATACCTTCATTTGCTAAAAATGATATATCACTATGTAATCTTATAATCCACTGAACATTTGGATGAAGTTTGGTTAACACTTCAAACTTAGATGGAACAACCCATAGAGCTTCAATAACTACGTGAGTTGGTCTATACTTTGAAACTTCTCTGTCGATACAATTATTATCTTGGACTTCTACTAGATTAGATTCAATCCCGTTTTTGTTTAACATATCGGAAACAAAACGAGCTGAGTTTAATAGTCCTGAAGAGACCGAAGCATAACCAGTATGCGATGATTGTCTTTTTTTAAGGATGAAGAGAACCTTTTTTTCCGTTTTCATAAGTGGATGGATTATACCTATAAATAACGCTCAGACTAGTAATATTCAAAAAAAAAATAATAAAAAAAGGTGGATTTCTCCACCTGTAAGTTGTTGCAACTGAAGGATTCGAACCTCCGACCTTCAGGTTATGAGCCTGACGAGCTGGCCTCTGCTCTAAGTTGCGATGTAAGAGTTAAACGAAGCCTGAGATTATAGCTTTCTGTGAGAACCTTTTGAAGGATTATTGTTTCCCTTCGTATCCACTTCCTTTTGAGAAGTATTTCTCAGTCACGGTCTTTTAGGTTTACCACTCCTTGAGGTTTAAGTTACTCTCTTAGTACTCATTACCTTTCCGAGGTTGCCACCCCAGTTCGTCCTTGCGGGACTAAAGGTCTTTCTTAAAACTACAGTCGGACTTGGGGTCTTTCTGTGCAATGAACGGCTCATTACTATGTAGTGACCTTTCACTTAAACCTGATGGACACTTTTCCTTTAATTATTGTTAATAATTTAAGATTGTGTCGTGGATGTGTCAGAGTAGTGGTCCACCGTATAGCTCCGTCTCCTTTTGAGCGACAGAATACTAAACTACTCCGTGAGATATCCCTATCTCCATACTTTCAGATTACTTCATAAAGAGACCTTGGTAGGTCTTCCTTAGGGGTAGTAGCGACACCACTCGTTCTCTACCTTACCTTTCGGTTTTAAGTACCCTTCGGTAATGGAACCCGCAATATTGTAGTTGGAAGCCACATTTCTTACTTGATTCCTATGGGTTATTCTTGTTGGTGTTCCCACCTCAACTTGACAATCCACTTTGCCAAGTCACCTTACCACTTTCCCTACAGTGTTACCCTCGGTACTAAAGGTCTTGTGATATCCCACTTGTGTACTCGAGTTCCTTTCGAAACCGCAACCTCCTCAACACGGGGGAGACCACTTTATCCTACTTTCGTAGTTTATTTAAGGACCATACACGGCCCATTATCTTTTACAGTTGTCTCAGAATCAACCCTAAGGTCTCATCATCAACTTCCTGATGGATAATCTAATTTTCAAAGAACTTCTTCGGTCATTTCCGAATTGTTTTACAAATTTAAGTCAAAATTTTCAAACTGTCAAATTTTTCTTAAACTTTTTTTTTAAAGATTCGAGACTTGTATCTTAATCGTTGTCCGTCTCAAATCTTTTACAAATATATGGTGACTTTTTCATTTCACCAAATTTATTTGTGGTTTTTTTTTAGACTTAACTTTCCGAGTATCTTTCATCGCCTGTGGGTGTCAAATATTTTACAAATATATAACTATTTTCTTAATAGTCAAAAAATATTTTCGAAATAAAATCTTTTAATCCTCCAACCATATTAAGGTCTTCTATCTCCTCAATAGAAAAATAACCACACTCAGTATGTTCGTGTCCGTCTTGAGCATGTCCTAAATTTGGTTCAATCTCTTCATTCACCTCAAAAAGAAATATATTAAGTTCACTTTTGATTTTACCAGACTTATATCTTTTAATCTTACCCAAATACTTTATTGGGTCTGTAATCTCAAGATTTGTTTCTTCATAGAACTCTCTATAAGCACAATCAATTGCTTCTTCCCCTTCTTCCATATGTCCCATTGGAATTGCCCATTCTCCACTATCGGACCTTTGACAAAGTAAAACTTTATCATCACTTAATACTATTATACCTGCGGTTTGTTTCATTTGTTATTATATTTATAAATATGTTTGTTAGAATAAATGATATCAACCTAAAAACTAAAACTTGTCTTACAAAAATAAGTAGAGAAGAGGGAATGATGAGAAAAACTTTCACCAATTTTGATGGAATGTTATTCTTTATGGGCTCGGGTAGTCATTGTATGTATATGAAAAATTGTATCATCCCTTTGGATATCATTTTTATAGATTCTAACCTTAACATAGTCGATATTTTTAATGACTGTGAGCCTTGTAAGACTGATAATTGTCCTAACTATTGTTCCTCAGGGGAATATGTACTTGAATTACCTGGTGGATTCTGTCAAAAAAACAACATAGTTGCCGGGGATGTTTGTTCCTTTGATATATAAATTATTTTGTTAAGGAACTCCTAAAAAAATATATTCGGGTTTCTTTTGGGTCTTATTGGTCTTATTTATATATCTTTGTAGGACTTAAACCAATAAACTTTTAAAACTATGAAAATGAAATTAAAGATTTTTTTGATTACGTTTCTTTTTTTGTTAACCTGTTCTTTGCTTTGTTGGAACATTTCTAATAAACCAAAATCCTTTAACGAAGAATTATATGAAATTGGGTCCAACGAATCCGCTCTACCTTGTGAAAGGATGTATTACCTCATTGAGACTTACTCTGACAGTTTCAGTGTTCCAAAGTATATTGCTTACGGTGTGGCGTATAAGGAAACAAGATATCGTGGTCCTTTGGATACTTTATACAATCCATTTCTTACCTCCCACGCTGGTGCTGTTGGAGCAATGCAAATTATGCCCCGATACGCATCATATTTTGCCGGTAGAAAAGTTACAAAAACAGAATTGATGCACGACTTAGAAACTAATGTTTGGTTATCTATGAAAATACTTTCCCAACACTATTCTAAATATAAAAATTGGGCAACTGCTTGTGGAGCTTACAATACAGGTCAACCTGTTCTAAACAAGTATGCAAAGTTTTGTGGAAATAATTTGAACTTCGTTAAACACTGGGTTAACCTTGATTCTTCGAAGACTCGATTTTTTCTTGCAGAACTCTAACAAATTCGTTCTGTAACATCTTTAAGAACTTAATGTAAGCAGAATCTTCTTTCTCGGGGTCATATTTGTATTTTCCTTGTGGTGGTCTCTTTCCTCTTCCAAAGAAGTTAAGACCAGATATATTGGTGATACACTTATGACCCCCACTGTTTGCCTGAATGATATCCCAAGCTGGAACAGTTATTTTATCAAGTATAGCCCATTCTTCTTCAGTTAAAGTCTCAGATGGTTTTTCCATCAAACTCTTAATTTCAACTAGGTACTTAGCACCACCTTCCATATCCAAAAACTTTTCTCCGTAGATTGCGGCGAAATCTTTAAACGTAAATCCTACTGATTCTTCACCTATCTTTCCTTCAGATACCCACTTGATTGTAGATAGTGGTACTTTTCTATCTTTTAGTTGTCCTTCCCATTTTGATAATACCTCTTGAGCAATTTCTCCAAGATTAACACCTTTTAATTCTCTTTCCTTTTTAAATGGATTACAAGAAGCTTGAAGGAGTCCAAGAGGCCATGCAATAACTAAGAAGTCAGCCTCAGGGTTGTTCTTAAATGGAGTATATCTATCATAAGAACCTGGTTTCATCATGCTACCACCACCATATTGAACTATGACATTACCTTTAACGTCAGGGTAGTCTTTCATTCTTTCGATATAGTCCGCTTTGTTTTTCTCTAATGACTCAATTGGTGCATAGTTTTGTTCCTCCATTATTTCTTTTATTTTAAGAAATAAATTAAGGAGGGATGGTTTCGCCTCAGCAACCAATCTTTCTAAGAAGTTTGGTTTGTTTTTAAAAGCAAGTAACAGTTTGTTTGTTACAAGTCCAAGTAACATTCTATTCTTTTTCGCAGATACATCTTTATCGAATTTATAAACATAGTTCATTACAGTCTCTGGTGTAATTTCGTTTTTGGCAAAATCAGCACTGTCAACCATTGAAATTGTTGCAACATCTTCTGTTGGGAATAAATCTGTCTTTGGTATAATCTGAGATAATGTCTCCACGTTTGACCTTGATTGTCTGAATGACTTAGAGCCAGTTTCTTCGGCTCCAGCTTGTCTATCGTGGTGGTCTGTATGAATAACGAACATCGGTTTACCGTGGGCAAAATCAACTAAAACCGGCATAACTTCACCTCTTGCATCAGGTTTCTTCACAGACCATTCTTTGTCTCCATATTGAATAACTTCAGTGTCAACCACATCAATTCCATTTGACTGTAGGTAGTCTCTCATTGCTATTGCCGTAGTTACACCGTCTAAGTCTTGGTGGAAATAAATTTTTGCCTTTTTGTACCTATCAGAGAGTTCTCTAATATTTCTAATACCAGATTCAGATATTAATTTTCTCATTCTAAAGTCAAAAGATATTTGAGTTTATTAAACCCATGCAACATTTCGTCTCTTAAATTTAAAAGGTCAGAATCTTCTTGTGGGTCGAATACCTCTGTCAGCTGAATTAAAAAAATACAAACTCCATCAACAAAACTTTGTACTGATATTTCAGATATGTCCTGTCCTTGTATTGTATAACCTCCTTGGTAGGATGGTCTTCCGTGTTTACCCATACAAGCTTCCACAAAATCATCGATAAGTTCATCTAAATCGCCATAGAGACCACCGTAAGCTTGGTGTTTGGCATAAGATTTTGTCTGCCAGTGTAAAAATTTTAGTTGGATTTGAGCCTCAACTAATTTTCTGATGATATCTGAATTTTCCATATTAATCAATTATTGTATCTAAATTTAATAAACTATTATATATCTTTTCCTTCCGCTTCGAAACAGTCGAGTTTTCCTTTACAATCTTCTGTGTTACACCTACATGTTCCGGCAACCATTTTAGTTTCATTTTTAATTTTCTTACAGAATAATAATTGAGTTAGGAGTGGACCTCCTTTTTGTTTTTTTATATGTTCTTTAACTTTTGTTTCTCCAACAACATAATTTTCATTTGGTAAAACATATTGACCACTTTCACAACTATCCCCAACTTTAGGTCGTTGCTGTTCATTCAAATAAGGTTTTGCATCACCAAGTTTTGTATTAATAAGTTTGTTAAAATTCTCAATTACGATTTTTTTTCCTCCTGAATGTTGTTCACGGATTCCGTTTTTTTCTTCGTCAGATAAATCATTCAATAAATGTTTCATAATATTTTTTTATATAAATATAACCCAAAACAAAAATGGAGGTCATTGACCCCCATTTTCAAATACTATTTCTTGTTGTTTCTTTTTATCCACAAAGGCTTGTATTCTTTCCCTAGCAATTTCTGTATAGTTTGGACTGAGTTCAATTCCAATCCATCTTCGGTCTAATATTTCAGCGGCTACGCAACTTGTTCCACTTCCATTAAATGGGTCAAGAACAATGTCATTCTTATAGGTTAGAATCTTAATTGCCTTGGTCGGAATATCCATTGAGAATGTTGCTTTAGTCATTGGTCTACTATCATTAAGATATTTCCACTGACCAAACACTAACTCCATAAACTCTCTCTTATCCTCTTCCTGATAAACAATTTTGTTCTTGAATGTTCCATCCTCTTGTTCTATTTGAGTTGGAACTCCTTTCCATTGTGGTTCTCCTTTTACCTTTTTAATGTGGTGTTTCTTGTAAGCAAGAATTACACATTCCTTTGGGTTATAAATATAAGGACTTGATGGACTCATCCAACTACCCCACGCAGTTGTCTTACTACGGTGTGGACTATCTTCCTCAAGGTCAACGATACCATAAAACTTAAACCCAATTTCTTTCATTACCTGATATACTTCAGAAACTAAGAATATTCTACCACCCTTTTCTTGACGATTAATCTCATAGGGAATGTTAAGAGCAATACGACCATCATCTTTCAATACCTTATACGCTTCTGTCATCCAGTCACGAGTAAAATCCAAGTACTGGTTAATTTCCATATCGTCATCGTGAACATCATAATTAATGTTAACTCCGTATGGCGGGGATGTAACAATTAAATCGACGAATGACTCAGGCATTTCTTTCATTACCTCAATACAGTCTCCGTTGATTACTTTATTTATATAGTTTTCAATCATATTCTTCATTATTATCGATGATATGTTTTTTCCACCACTTACTAAATTTTGTGTTAGGATATTTTTCAGTAAAAATTACAAGAATTATAAAGGATGGATAAAATAATATTGCAAATATAAATAACCACCAAATAAAAGTCATATTACTTCTCTAGATTTTTAATTTTTCTATCTAAGTACCAAGCCGCCTTTTTAAGGTCTTGTAATTCCTTGTCTGTATCTTTCTTACCAGCTCTTGCAACATACTTGACTACGTTGAATAGGTATGCGTCCTTATCGAGGTCCCAAGCCTCGCATACCTTCACAACTTCATATGTATTTTCTTCACCCCCATAATGGTCAGGATGATTTACCATTTCTTTATTCATAGTTTTTTTAATATTAGGGTAGTTGGTGTGCTGTTGGATTAATTTACACCATGGTTTAGATTAGGCCTCCAACTACCCTTTTTATTTTTGTTTGATTACGTAATAACCTTTTCCGTATTTACTTTCCTTAATTAAATCTTCTTCAACCATTTCATTAATAATTTTCATAGTTTGTTCCATTGGTAGTCTAACCAAATGTTTGGAAATGTAGGTTATATGAATTGGTCTTCTTAGCTTAGCTAATAGTGTTATTCTTGAGGAATTCATCTCTGAGCTCTTGGAACTTTTTTTCACTTTCTTCATCTTCAAAAATTAAGGAGTCTGCTCGCAAATATAATTCAATAATTCCCAAACACGAAGTTATTTCTTGGATAACTGTCTTTCCAACTATTTTTTTACTAAATCCCATTTTGTTTTAAGTTTTTTATAGTGTTTTTTTGTATTATGTAATTGAGTATTTTTCTTTTGAATGCCGGTAATAATGAAGATTCAAGTGGAAAATCATAAACTGCTTTCAACTCAAATATAGGTAATTTTTTATCTATATCAAAGTTAAAAACAAAATTATCTTCTGATTGTTTAACCACAATTACATTCATTTTAGTATCAATTGTCAGTCTTTCTTTCTTCTCTATTTGGTATTTCCAAACTTTTTTTCCAGTTTCAAAGTCTGAATAAAAATATCCAGTTAATTCTCCAATATTCTTTTCATTTTTAATAATCTTTAAACTAATTGAATCATATACAATGTTCCAAACCGCTTTCATCATATTGAAATAATCCAAGACTTTTTGACCTGAGAATTTTACAATCTCAGTAAATTCATCGTAATCTTTTTCGTCTATAATTGGAACTGGTTTGAATTTTAAATCTGAAATTAAAATCTCATCATCAACATTGAATAATTTCTTTTCAAAATATAGAGTTTTAAACTCACTCGATATTGATTGGAGATTTGCAAGGTGAATTGAAAGTTCTGTATAGGTTGGGTAGACTTCAAACTTGTCTATCTTTTTATCACAATGTTTTAAGAAATCCATTAACACATATTGTTTGTGTTCGAGGTCGATGGGTTGCATATAAATCCACTCTGGTCCCATTTTAAAAAGGGACTTTTCTTTCTTAACCCTATTTGTCTCAACATCATTCATTAGTTGTGTCTAAAAATGTAATATAGTTTGTCATTAAATCTTTCAGTGTCGTAACTTGAGTCATAGCTTGACATTTGACCATAATCCTCGTTATTAACAAGATACTCAACAAGACTATCTTTGTCAAGATAATCACCAATACTACTACCCATATTACTAAAATATTCATCGTAGTTGTTCATATAATAGTCAACCGTATCAGCTATCTTATATTCTATAGCCTCTTCTTTAAAATCACCTTCTGGTGAATCATTAATTTCTTCAATTTCAGATTCTATTTCTGAAATTCTATCTGTGGTTTCTTCATTTCCATCATTAAGTTCTTCAAGTTCGTCTTTTTCTCGCTCTAATCTTTGTATTTCTTCTTCTTGGGAACTACTTAATTCTCTGTCAGACTCATCAAGATATGACTCGGGATTATCTCTAATATCATTTTCATAAACATCTTCAATATCACTTCTTAATCTATCTTCATCCAAATTATCTTTAATTACCCATTCACTGAATCCTTCAACTCCAACATCATTAACATATTGTTCCCAATAATCTTCAAACGCCCTTTCAACTTCTCTTTCTGTTCCAATAAAATATTCTTCATTAAGTGACTCGGGGAGTTTTGATTGGAATGATGCAAGTCCATACATATTTCCATCAGGTATTAAATCATAAACATCACCAAATTTTCCATCGTTAAGTTCTTCAATTTCAGTTTCTACAGCGGCTATTTGACCTTCTAGTCTATCATATTCTTCACTATTATCATCAAGTTGAGCTTGCATCTGCTCAAGTTGTGATTTTCTATCTTCTAACTCATCAATCTTTTCTTGTAAATTTTCAGGTCTATCTTGTAGGTCGTCTCTACCTTTTAGGTATTCAAAAAGAGCTCGTGCTTTTGCATTATATCCATCAGTAATATCATCCCATTCTCCACTTTCTCTTCTTGACTGAGCTTTTGCTCTAATTTCAGCTTCTATTTTTGTAATTCTTATTCTATACATTTTAGAGTTATAGTCTCTAACATATCCGTGAGTTTTAACTCCCTCTAAAGAAGCAATTTCCGTATCAGAGATATCTAACCCTCCTGTTACTTCTATAATTGGTCCTAAATTTTTTACCTTCGGAAAGTCGGATAAATCAAGTTTCCCAACAACAACTAACTTTTTACCTCTATATGCGGGTACCTTTGATAATCCTTGTAGATTACCTGACATTATTTTCGCGTAATGATAAATGTCATCAGGAGTAACTTTTACTATATCGTCTCCTTCAGTTTCTTCTTTTAATATCTTATGGATAGTTTTAAGTAAGTTCATTAATCTTTTCTTTATAAATATACAAAAATAGATATACTATTTCCTTTTGAAAGGATAATTAAAATATTTATATAGTATGGACTCAGGAATTTACTTAATAAAAAATATTTTAGATGATAAAGTCTATATTGGCAGTTCTATAAATTTAAAGGATAGAAGATATAAACATTTTTGGATGTTGGAAAGGGGAATACACGATAATCAACATCTACAAAATTCTTACAATAAATTTGGTGAAGAAAACTTTAAATTTGAAATTTTAGAGAATTGTGAGTACGACTTATTAGTTGAAAAAGAAAATTATTATATTGAAAAATATAAATCAATTGATAGTGAATTTGGATTTAACCTTGCAAAGGTGACAGAATCAAGAAGAAATAATTTAAATGAGATTGTTAAAAAAAATTTATCAAAACACAATTTAAATAAAAATGGAAATTTTAATAAGTTCAGACTTATCGAAATAGAAACTGATAAAATAAATGAGTTTGATAACTTAGTAGATGCCGCAAACTATTTAATTGATAACGGGTTTTCAAAAGGAAAGAAACGTAGTGTTAGAATGAAATTATCTTCGAGCCTCAGAGGAGTGAAATTAAATAATGGGCACAAAGGTAGTATAAGAAAAACTTGTTATAAACACAAGTTTGAAATAATAAACTAAAATAAATAAATTGTCTATGTCTTGCGGATGCAAAAACAACCAACAAACACAGCCTGTTCAGCCACAAGGCCAACAAGCTCCACAACAGCAGAACGAGAACGTTCAACAAGCTGTTAACCAGACTATCGAGAAATACTACCAACAAAAAACAAAAGGTTAAACCTTTTGTTATATTTCAGACTAGTCAAAAAGAAAGAGGGATTATTCCCTCTTTTTTTATATTTATAAGTAATAAACCATTAAAAAATATAGTACTATGAAAAAAGGTGGTGGTTGTGGTTGTGGAAAGTAATTCCAAACACAAAATTTAATCTAGATTACTAAGGGGGAAAATTTCCCCCTTTTTTAATATTTATAAGTATGAATTTGAAAAAGAGTAATCTTAAAGAAACAATTATTAGAGTTTTACGTGAAGAAGAAGAAAAGAAAATGTCTCCGTCAGATTTAAAGGTTTTGAATATGATTAACAAAATCAATGATGGTGATATGGAACTTGATACAGTTGCAAGACTTTTTGGTTCACTTGAGTCATTTATTTCTTTTATTACTAAAAAGGGATTTTTGTATAATCTTGACCCATTCAAGCGTGAGTTTGAGGACATTCAAAATTTATTATTACATGCCTTTGCTCAAAATGACCCTGACTTTGTTTATTCAATTGCTTTAACTTATTTAAATGGTATTACCAAAATTGGTGAGGATTATTATTATGATGCTGATTATTCAGAACTTGAGGACTTATTCAGAACTAGAGATTTTAGAACAGGTACAATTGAAAGCATATTAAGTGGTGAGTATGACCCTTGGAGTTATGGAGGTTATGATACTGATGATGAGTATAATGATGTATATAGTAATTTAGACCACTACGCTAAAAGTGTTGTCGATGAATATATCGTCAATGAATTAAAATCGATGGGAACTCTGAAATTTTCTCAGTATAAGAGAACACCCGATTTATTTGAGGAGATTGCCGAAGAACAAGGAACTGAAAAGGAAATTAAATTAACAGATGAAGTAATAACTCGTTTGATGACCGACGAAAAAAGTTTAGAATACTTAATTAATAGAGAATTAGACGAATTTAGAGGTAATTTAAATAGTATTTATTCGACTTGTTATGGTGATATTTTAATTAGTCAATGGCATAACGAGTTATGGGGTGAACTTGTTGGTGTAGTTGTGGATAGTAAAGATGGTGAGGATTATTCATATCAAAAATCTGTTTGGCAAAAAGATGGAACAAGGGGAACTAAGACCGCTTATGGTCGAAGATACAAAGTAACCAAATGTTTAAAAGATATTATAACTGGATGGCTTAAAGAAAATAACTTTAAAAATGGTTACAATAATAATACAATAGAGTATTTTGGTAGTTACACATCATTAATAAAAGATGCAATGGAATATGGTCCAATGGATTGGCTTGATGTTCCAAGATTAGATGATTATCCTGATTGGAGTAAAATGAATAAGTGTATGAGTGAGAATGTGGAAAGTTATTTCTAAATTTCATTTATAGTCTCGATTTTCTTTATTAAAATTGTTTTATGAGAAGATACAAAACTAACTCGAGACAAGGTCTTTGCAATTTATTTGCCGAATACGTTTCAGAAGAAATAAGTCAAAATGGAAAATATGAGACAATGATTTCCGTTTCAGATTGTGACACATTAATCCTAATTAAAGGTTATACAAAAAGAGAGGACATTGTTGATGTTAAAGACATTGTTAACAAATTCATTTCAAAATACTGGTCCGAATTTTCATTTACAGACTTACAGAAGGTTAGTACTTTGGATATGATAACATTTGGTGAAGAAAAGAAGTTTAAAGAAAAAAGATTAAAATTTCATTTCGAGAGGGACGTTCAATTTCCAAAATTTGATATGAATGTGGTTAATACCCCGATTGTGTCTTCTGAGTTTCCTTATGGTTTTTCTAAGAACTATTTAAAGAATCTTTATTTCTATTTAGAACATATTATTTATAACGTACAGGACCATTTTGGATATACGTTCATTGAACTTACGGTAGAAGAAGATATTAGAGGAGGTGTTAAAATTGTTGATATTCTATCTAACTCAGTTTACCCACCTACCGTTCTAAAGTCCATAATCTATGATAATTTCGAAATGAATGTTTCAGAGATTAATGAATTAATTAAAGAACAGGACTTAGTAAGAGAACTCTCTTACTCTATACAAAATTCACCTTGGTTTATTATTAAAGAGAATTCGGAGTTTAGAGTAATCTAAACTCTTTTTGAGTGTCCAACAACCTGGTAGAAGTCCTTTTTACCCTCACAATACTCTTTCATAAGTTTGAGGAGTCCTTTAAACATAAAGGCACCAGGTGTTTGTTTCTCGCAACGGATAAACAGTTCAATAAAGGTTGATAGAATCTCAATCGGATATCCACCTTCTGAACTAAGTTCCTCATACTTTGTTGCATGATTTAGATTATAAATCAACTTGTAAGTATTCCTTTCATCTACGCTTTGGAATGGTTCAAGCTGTTCGTAAAGTTCAATCCATTCTGTAATATACTGACAAACAAGATGAGAGTGGTATTCAGACTTGATGAGTAAGTCCACAATCCAATGGGTGTGAGAAGGAGCCCTAAGTCTCTTTCCCTGTTGTTTATACTTAACAATAAAATCAAGGTCAGGTCTTGCCCCTCTTGCCCCTTGATAAATGGCAACAACGACCCCGTTTTCCATTTTCCAATGGTTAACGGGCTCGTGTGTAATACCTTTTCTTCTAAAAATTAATTCTTTCAAAGTTTTTCTTTGATAATGTTCAACGCTTCTTCTAATGTTGCATAATCTTGGTCGGGTGCGAAGAGTCCTGATTTTGTTGTATCGTCACCATCGACAATCATAAATGCCGGTACCAAATCATTTTTAACTCTTGCAAACATTTGATATTCTTCTGAGTGTTCGTGGATATCTCTGTTCACATATTCTACACTATTTTCAGACAAGATTTTTTTAAATTCTTGACAATGAGGGCATCCCTCCATTGAGAAAACTACAAGCTGTTTCATTATACACTTTCTGTTATAAGTTTATTAATCTCAGGGGCACTTCTAAGTCCAACTGTTGTGCTAATAACACTACCTTCTTTAAACATTTTCATAGTTGGGACTGAACGAACACTATACTGTCTTGAAAAATCAATATCTTCCTCAACATCAATTTTATAGATGGGGGTTGATGATTCTACCTTCTTTAATTCTTCTTTGAGCATCTTGCAGGGGCCACACCAGCTAGCACTGAAGCTAACAAGCATGGTCTCCTTATTTTGAATTTTTTGTTTTAATTCACTAACTGATATTTCTTTCATTTCTTTAAACTTGTTAATAATAAATTTATTTGTTGCCTATCATTATAATCATAATAGAGTCTCATTTTATAACTATTCCCATCCTCTAACTTGATTGTTGTATCCAATGTCAAGTATATGTAATACATTCCTTGGACTCTACAAATATACTCCAAAATCAATTCTTTTTTATCTTTGATTGTAGAATTTTGATATATTCCAACAACATTCTTTTTTGTTACCAGAATTTCAGGTGTAAATCCGTGGGTGTCATTATATATGAGGACACTAGCATTTGGTTTATCAGCATAAATTACACTTTCTTTATCAAAACTCGGGAAGTCCATAATTTTCTTGATTAATCGATGTTAATGAGGTTATATGTCCGTTAACACCCCAAATTAATTCCACAGGGGTTCTAGAATTATAGTTAATGAACCACATTTTTGGAAGGGTAAAATCAGTTACAACTGAAAATTTGTTTTCCATAACTTCAATCGCATCTGTCCAATCGTCAGATGGATTATCATTAAATCTAGCCCTTGTCTGAGCGTTTTTCCAAATAACTTTCCCGCCACTTAATTTACTTGGTTTAAATTGCATTGTGAGTCTTCCCTCCTTTTCGTTTCTAAGTGAAACTATAATCGAACCAACATTTGAATTATAGGTCTTTACACAGTTTGACTGGTGGGAACTTTCTTCGATGTATTGATTATTCTTTTGAAATAGTGATGGTGTGTATCTTACTCCATTAACAATAAAAGGTTTTTCTATGTGGTTTACAAAGTTTTCGTCAAACTCTCTATCATAGTGACCTTGGGTATAAAAATCATATTTCTCTGTAAAATCTATGTGTTCTTTTTTGAAATTAGAAACATTGTTCGCATTCCATCTAACTTTTTCGTGTTTTGAAATTTCTTGATAGAATCTAATATGGTCGTTTATACTAAAAAAATTATACCCAGCTTCATAATGAGTTAGAAGGGTTGAATAAAAATTCATCTTTTCTTTTTTAGTTAGGTCATCATAAAAATGAAGAGCCGTCTTTCCAAGCGAGCTAGAGTAAATCCCGTGTTTATTCTCGACAAGTGTCTTTAGTTCACTTTCAGGTCTTTGAATCAGAAAATCAATGGAGAATACTTTAATCCAAAATTGCAGGTCATAAAAATCAATCTTACTTGACTGATGCAATATTTTACGAAACTTATCCCCTTTTAACCCATAGTGTTGCATATAGGTTTCAACAAGTTTCATCCCATTCTTTTTGAAAAGTCTCTGAGGTGGTTTGTTACCTGCGTGTTTATACGCCTCGTAATTATTTGGAAACTTTATACCCTTATTAGTTAGGTACTTGAAGTGGAGGTCACCAGTAATGTCAAAATAGTTTACCTTAGGCTCGATTCCCATTATGGAAAAAAACTTTCCAAATGTCTCGTTCACCTTTTGTAAATCTAAAACCTCTGCTTGTGGGTACTCAGGGTTTTCTACTGTTGTGGTAAGAGGAATTACTTGACCGTAAATTTGATTTAAACTGTTGTAAAAATGATTACAGTGTATTTTTCGAGTCTTTTTCCTTTTGTTGTAACCTGAAATATATCCGTGATAGACATTTTTAGTTTTTTTATTAAAGGTTATAAAGTAAACATCACTCTTTCTTGTAAACCAAACAACACCAGGTTTTCTTATTTTGTTTGTAATGAATAATTTTAGAGCTACCTTATTCTCATCCTCCTCCAAGCAAAGAGTATACCTGTTAATTTCAACACGGCAAAGTGGATTACCAAAATCTTTAAGTTCTTTATCAACATCCAAATACCTACGTTTAAAGACCCATTCCTTTTGTTTATAGATAAGAAATCCATAATTAAATAGTTGGTCCGTAACCGGGTAAGTTGAGTCATCTATGGGTGGAGATGGTTCACGAACAGGGCATGTGTCCTCATATTCAGTTACCCAAATTCTTTCATAGACAATTTTATCAATTGTTTCCATGCTATAAAGATAGTAAAAAAGTTTGACTAGTTCAAAATAAATTCACCCCATTTTGTCCTATGGATGGGGACCATAACTTCGATTTCCTTGGCCTTCTTTTCTTTGCCGTGAAGTTTAATTAGAATATCTAAAAGTTGTTGCTGAGTAAGAGTTATTTCTTCACCTTTGTCAAAATTCTGATAAACAGTAATTCTAACCTCCATAAAGAATTTCTCTTTATTCATTTCCCCTATGAGATTACTCAAATCATTTGGGTTCTTCTCAAAGAAGTTTATAAAACCAGAAATATAAATTTCACAATCCACATTATTCTTCATAACAATAGTTTTTTTTTAGGACTGCTAATATACAACAAATTAGTCCTTCTTGAAATATAAACCGTTACCAATGTCGTCAAACTTATCAGCAATCGAATCAGGAATTCTAAGTGATGGGTCACAACCTGAGATATTAACAAACGAAAGATTATCCATTGTTCCAATACTATCAGGAAGTGATTTCAAAGACTTATTATTTGGTAATGACAAGAAGTTAAGTGACTTACAATAAGAAACTTCATCAGGTAAACTATCAATAACATTATCCAACATAAGAGTTTCCAAGTTTTGGAATCTTGAAATTGATGGTGGGATTTTAATTGTTGCGTTAGTCTTTTTGTTTTCAATAATCATACTTACGATGTCATCTGGAAGATTATCAAAAATTTCTTCAGCCCCATAAAGAGCGATGAACTTACCAGCGGCACCCTCAGGGATTTGGATGTTTACTTTCTTTTCTCCTTTAGAAACAAGACCTTTTGCAAACTCAGGCTTGAAGTAATCTTTAAGCTCTTTAAGTTTACCATTTAATAAATCAACCAAATTTTGTTGAACGTCGTGTCTATCCATAAACTGCTGGTCAGGGAAGTGGAACTGATATCTTTCAACTGGAAGACCTGTCATTTGCCCAACTTCTGAAGATTCGTTTGGAAGGATTACATAAAGTGGTCCTTTTGACAAATATCGCTTCCACCACTCAGAACCTTCTAATGTATATGAAGTACACCATCTTGATTCCCCTTTCTCAGGTTGGTGATAACCACCATAGAAACAAGCCGCATCTTTTTGAAGTTCAGAAGTACCTTCAATTTTAATTACGGTCCAAGTTGAGCCACGGAAAACAACAGTGGAACCAGGGTGTTCGTAACTTTTCTTAGCCTCTTCTTTCTCAGCTTTAGATGCCTTAGTTTTATCTAAACTCAAATCTTTTGTAAGTTGATAAACATCTTCTTTTGAGAGTTTTGCAATATCCCTTTTCTCTTGTGGGAATGTATTCTTAAACCTTTCGTATTTTTTAAGGTCACCTGTTACTTTGTAAAGGTCCTCCATAAACAAATTCTGATAAGCTTTCAGGGCTTGAGCATATGCTCTTGGGTCTTCAGGATTCGCCTCGATATTAACAGGCTTCATAAAATTCTTAATGAGCCAGTTAGTGTATTTACCAACTTTCACTTTTTCCATATCTGCAACTGCCGCAGTATCAACATCGAACTCAGCACCTCTTGGGACAATAGTTGTAGGGTCAGCAAAGATTAACGCTTTTAAAGTTTCAAAAGGTATTTTCTTTGGGTCCGGTTTAAACTTTCCTTCAGGTGATGGTTGTTGTACGAGACTATCGTAAAGAACCTTGAATCTTGAGTTTTCTAAGATAATAGACTTTAAAATGTTGGTAAATTTCATTTTTAAACTTTTTTATATAAATATATCAATAATTCATAATTAACAGCTCCTCTCCCATATTTTGAGCCTTGCCTTTCTTAGCTGCGGCCGCCTTAGCAAATTCCTTCTTTTCCCATCTATATTGGTCTTGTGGGAACCACTCCGACAAAAGTACGAAATCATAGTAAGATAACGAAAACTTTCCTTCAATAGTTTTCAACACATTTGCAAGTCGTTCGTGGTCGTCTCTATCAAAATCGTGGTTTGAGTAATAGTTTTCAGTTTTCCAATACGGCGGGTCCAAATAGAAATAAGTTGTCGGACTATCAAACTCCGTAATTACATTTTCAAAATCACCCAATCTAAAATGACTTATCCTATTAAAGTGTTCCACCCAATCAAGTTTTGATAACTTGTCTCTAAAAGTAAGATACTTTGATTTGTATTTACCCTTTAAATCAATGAAGGAACTCGTCTCAGGTTTTGAGCCGCTAAACACTTGTGTTAGGACATAGGCATATTTAGCTGCAACATCATAGTCAGGATAGTTGATTGTAAAACCATCCCCAAATATTTCTTGTTGGAACTCGTTAAATTGCTCTTTGTATATTGCCGGTGTAACTTCTTCTCCTTGTTGTTGACAAGGAATCCTGTTAACCGCTGAAAGTAATACTTCAGGGTTCTGAAGACACATAAACAAGTTATAGTTTAATGGGTTGAAGTCATTATAGACAACTCTTTTTAGATTTGGATACTCTTTCAAATCCATATTAAAGAAGCACCAAAACATTCCGCCGAATGTTTCAACATATGTTTCCATGTCCTTTGGGTAATACGGAACTATCCATTTACCAATTTTTGATTTACCTCCAATGTATGATAGCATGTTGTAAATATAGTTTTATTTCATTAAGAAACCAAGTTCATAAACAAGTGGTCTCATTCTGTCTTCTAAATTCTTATAAAGTTCTCTGAATTCTTTGAAGTCCTCAGCATAGTATTGTTTCCAAAGAAGTTTAAGTTGGGCATAACCCGCATCCCAAGATTTCAAATGGTTTTCATCGTTAGCAAAAACTTCTCTCATCGACATTGATTTCCTAACAAGTTCTGTTGCCTTATCTAACACTAGTTTTGCGTCAGGTGAAAGTCTATCGTAAATTCTTTCTTCTCCGAACAATAATTTATAAACGTGTCTATCTGAATCAGTTCGAGCGTCATTATAAAGGTCTGAGTAATTATTCTCATTTGATAGATTCAACATCTCCTCTTTTGACACCCAAAAGAATTCGTTTTTAATATCCCAAAGTTTATCTTTATAAGTTATTTGACGAAGACTTGATTGGTTGGACTTTGATTCAAATAAAGAATAAACTACTGAATCATATTTGAATTGTTCAAATTGTTCATGTTCTTCTTTTGGTTCAAGGTATTCATCGTTCCAATTTACCCAATTTGCAAACTGACCAGATATAACCCTGCGAGCCAAAAATAAATTACAACATTTAAATATATTTTTTTTTATGACCGATAATCCGTGGGCTTTAGAACAAGTACCTGTAAAAAAACACACTTGTTGATTATTACTTCCAACATTATTCGCATTATTAAGTAAATACCCTAAAGCACTATCAACTATAGTACCTATACCATCATTTTTAACAATAGTCGCAGAACTAATCTGAGGAGCATCAAATGTTTTCAAACCTTTTAATTCTTCTCTTACCCATTTGCTAGCTTGTTTTACACCATCTGTGTTATACAAATTTTTTGAGCCATAATTTACCAAACTCATTTCTTCATTAAGTCTAATCAAATCATGTTTAAAATAGGTTCTAATTTCATTTGTTTTCTCACTGAAAATTCCAAAATTTATTCCCCAACCTTTTGCAACATCCGAAAAATTGGATGCCTCGAACAAAAATCCTTTTTCAAACCCAAAACTTTTTAGGAAGTTTGTCCTAAACTCCCTGTATGCATCTCCGGTCAAATAAAGTGGTGGGGTAAACACTCCAAGTTTAATTTTCTTATTAATTTCTTGTAATTTTGTCAATCTAAAATAAAATTGTGAATATAGATTTTGTGAAGATTTTCCCCAACCTTCACCAATCATTAGTTTATTCATTTTTGTTTTTGCAACTCCTTCTTTATGGTCTGAGTTATTACCCATGACATTTGCTGTGGCGTATGGCGGATTCATAAACACAATAATCTCCCTACCACTATCAATAGCATTTCTTAAACCTTGTGGAAGTTTTTCATCAGGGTCATTCAAAAAATCAAACTGAAACTTAACAGATTCAGGATTGTATCCCATCTGATTAGCCGTATCAATATCCGATTGATTTAATGTTGAGCAATATAACTCTTTAAATCTATAATCCCTTGTTAAGTTACCAGTTCCCCAAGCCGGGTCCCACACCACATATTTTTCCTTCCAATCATCACCAAATACTGATGCAATATATTCATGGGCTTTATCTACCCAAATTGTCGGAGTAAAAAACTCTCCTTGCTTGCGACGTGTTGCATCTTCAACCAAACGGTCAACAATTGATGTTAGTACTTCTTTTTCTCTTGGGCTGTATTCTGACTTAAAGTGTTCGAAGAACGATTGGTAAGCCTTTCTATTTTTTACAGGTACTTGATTGAAGTTTTTGGTAACTAAAGCAGATACTTTACTAACTGGATGTAAATAATTCTCAAATGGGTTAACCAAAATCTGTACAAACAAATTTGCAAGTTCATTAGTATTTAAAATTGTTTTACCCAAAATGTGTTTTTGAAAATAATCAAATACCTCAGTAATATTGTGATTGGTAATTGGAATCAACCTTTTAACATTATCTGTTAAATCGGCGATTTTTTCCAAAACATCATCAAGTTGTGTAACAGAAAAAATGAAAGGATTTATCTTTTCATTTTCTGAAATCATCTTAATAAGTTCCAAATTGTTTTTTTCCACACTTGACGGAGCAATTTCCCAATCAAAAGGCATTGCCAGATACTCAATAATATCATTTGTGTGAAGTACGCAGCATTCATCTCTGTCTCCAAGAAGAATCGTTGATGGTAACTTAATACCTGTTAACTCAAATTTTTTGACATAGTAAATTGCCTGTGCCAAAACCGCAGCAAAATCTAATCTCTTCTTAAAATCAACATCTTCCTTAAACTCACAAAGAAGTCTAATTTTTAGATTTTGGTGTTCACCAAATCCATCACATTTAAATGGCGACGTGAAATTTAATCCTTGAATTTTTCTTGAGAAGAATTCACGGTAATGATAACCAACATCCATCTCGTTCACAGCGAGGGATAAATTAACAACAGTTTGTCCTGATAGTTTCATAACTACAAAGATAAAGCAAGTTTTTTAAAAGGCAAATAAAAAAGGGCCCTAAAAGGACCCTTTTCTAAAAAAAATTAATAATAATTAGAAAATCATAGTAAGAGCTGTGTTAACAGGTCTTCCTGAAACACCAGGATTAGGAATAGTAATGAACTTATAATTAGGATTAACACTAACTGTAAGTCTTGCCTTAGCGGCAAACTTAGATGAGAACTCAATGTATCTCTTAATAGTTAAACCTACGTTTGTAAATCCTGCCTTTTCTTGGAAGTTTACTGCTGATGGTCCAGTTACATAACCCATAAACATTTCCGTATTGTAAGTTGGGTGATATGTGAATTGGAAATAAACAGCACCTCTATCATATTTTTGATTTTGGTAGAATACAAGACTTGAGAATAAATCCAACCTAGTATTCGCATCACCTTTATAGTTAAAGGTTGCTTCAAAAAAGTGATTAGTTCTAGATTTATCGAATACAAAATAGTCAGTGTCAGACGCTAAAACTTGATTTTGGAAATAAACGTCTTGTACTCCGAGTGATACGTTATATATATTTACTTTAGCACTTGTTATCATTTGATTACCGATACCAGCTCTAAATTGGTTTGCAACCACATACGATTTAAATCCAAAAGTAGACCAGCGGCATGGTTCATATTCCATGTCGACTACAACGCCGGTTTGCTTACCAACGTCAACACCTCTCCAAAGGTTTGTAGAGGCCAATCCAAAGTCACCATAGAATGGGCTTTGTTTTTTCTTTGGTTTATAGAAGAATCCCTTTCCTCTAGTTGTGTCGACAAAAGCGGTATCTTTAGTTAGGGTAATTTGTGACATGCCGGCTAACGATACCAAAGTAAGCATAAAAAGAATTAAAATTTTTTTCATTATTGATTTATTTTGGTTTATTTTATAATATTAAATATCAAACAATTTTAATAAAAGAAAGTTATAAAGTAAATTATGGATAAGACAGAAGCTCAAGAAGTAAAAAGTTGTACTAAATGTGGTGCAAAAAAACAAAATACAAATGAAGAAAAAAAATGTTCTAAATGTAAAAAAGCACAACAGAACATATTACCGATTCTAATAGTTTCCTTAGTTTTTTTTGGATTTGCAATCTACGGGATTGTTACCTTTGTAAAAGATATGATTGTTCTATTTTCCAAGTAATTTTTTTAGGATATCTTCCTTAGTCAAAGTATTTGGTGACTTTTTTACAATCTTTGATTCTTGAACCTTTGGTTTTTCAACCTTAGGTTCTTCTTTTTGCTCAGCAACCTGAACTTTCATTTTTGGTTTGTCCTCTTCTTGTTCGGCAATTTGAACCGTTACTTTTTTATTAGTTGCTACCGAAAAATCTGAAGACCACGGCTCAAAGTATACATCATCGGCAATTACTTCCAATCTCATATTACCAGTAGTTCCTTCAGATAAAAATGATTTTGTTTTTGGAATAGTAACTTCACACTCTCCATTACTCTGAATCGAACCTTTAAACATATAGGTCATTTCATCAGATTCAATCACTAGTCTAACTTGAGACTTTGCTAGTGATGTTCCTTCAACCTCAATATTACAGTTGAATTTGTTTGCTTTGTCAGTATATAATTTATAAGCCATATCACTTTATAAATATATTGACATTTATATTTCTCTGCTCTTTTAGAGAAACTTCTATATCTTTTAATTTAATTTTGACTTTAGTATTTTTGTTTTTATTTGCCTTGGTTTCAAACTCTATCTCATCGACATTAAGTCTAACAAAAAGACCTATTAATACTTCTTTATCCTCCTCGGGTAGAGCATCTAATCTTTCTCTTATCTTATAGGATGGAATAGCAATTCCTCCATTAGCAAGAAGTTTCTCAATTACACACCCTTCAGCCCAAGTAAAAGGTGTGTCTAACCAAGCATAAGGAGCATCATCCCAAGCATAACATATACTAGCCATTAACTATAAATACAAACTATACAGTAACAGTACGTTTGTGTTTTACGTGTAATTTAACATACATATCCCCCCTTTCATTTTGATATCCTTTTCCACGTACTTTCAATGGTACATTGGTATCTATAGTCTCAGGTAATGTAATTTTTATATTACCGTGTGGATGAGGTACATCAATAGTATCATTATTTAACTCATCAATTGACATATACTTAGTATAAAGTAAATCCCCTCCTGATTTTTCAAATCCATCTTGGTTAACTATCTCAACTTTGAAGATGATGTCTCCGAACATTCCATTTGCAAAATCTCCCATTCCTCCAGCTTTAATCATCTGCCCATCAGAAAGTCCAATCGGAACATTAATACTAACACTCATATTCTCATCTTGTCTTCCTTCACCATTACAAACATTACAAACATTTGTTAAACTATATCCTCTTCCACCACAAGAACCACATGTTGTTTGCATAATATTTTGGAAAAACGCATTTCCAATTTTTTGCATAATCACACCACTACCTCCACAAGTTGAACATGTTTGTCTTTCCCCACCTTGTCCGCCACAAGGGTCACAATTCTTTTTTCTTGTGAAATTGACATCTATCCTCTTACCTATAAAAGAATCAACTGCTCCAATTTTTAAGTCCATAACTCTATCGGGGGCCCTTCTTTGTTGTCTTCCACCACCAAACATATTTGCAAATATATCGAATGGGTCCCCGCCGAATGGATTACCTCCCACACCACCGAATGGATTGTTTCTTTGGTTATCGTACTGAGCTCTTTTTTCTTCGTCACCAATTGCGGAATAAGCTTCATTTATTTTTTTAAACTCTTCTTCATTACCACCTCTATCAGGGTGATGTTCTTTAGATTTATTTCTGAAAGCCTTTTTGATTTCATCTTGAGTTGCATTTTCAGAAACTCCCAATACATTATAATAATTTTCCAAGTCTATATTATTTTAAAAGTTTTATTATTTTCAATATATGAGTGAACCCAACTTTACTGTAATTTTATTTAAAAATAACAAAAAAAGGAAGATACTCAAATCCTTTGTTCGTGAACAGAAGGCTCTTGAATATTACAATAAAAAACTAAAAGAATCAAGTGAAGTTATTTTTGATAAAGAGTACGAAAATGGTTCTCGATGTAAGTATAAAATAGCACTCACCAGTAAAACCTGTGAGTTAGAAAAATTGTATTACACAGATGAAATTGGGAGGAATGTGTCTATAGACCCCAAAATTTCAGATAACTTATATATAAAAAAAGTCGATATGTTTAATAAAGAAGAAAAACTATATGATGTCCAAGAGAATAAGAAAATCTCGTTTCCTAAGTTTGTAAAAAAATATTTGGATAAGGATAAGACAATAATGTTATCTAAACTAAATAATAAAGTCGTGGTGCAAGAAGATGATAACTATTCTTTGTTCTCACTAAAGACAGAGGATGACTGCGAGAGATTTTTAAGATTAGTGGAGAATAAAGTGGATAAGAAAAATTTTATTATTGTAAGAGATTTTACTTCTCCTCAAAGAAAATACTTGTACGACTTGCTTGTGGGTAAGGGATACGATATAGATTTCTTATATAGAACATCAACTACTCATCCAAAAGGAAGATAAAGTCAGTTCCTGAAATTTCTATTTTGAATTGTTTTTGGTTTGGGTCTGGTACATCTTCAAGCTCCAAAACAACTCTTCTATAATCATTTTCTTTTAACTCAAGGATAAGGGTTGTCTTTGCATTGAATATACTTTCGACCTCGTCGGTGAATGTTGCCAGTCTTTTTAGAAATTCAGGGCTTTTCTTATTCTCTGCCATAATGTTAACTTTTTTTCTTCAGGTATAATATCTTTAACTGACAAACCTCTTATTTGATTTATAATTTGCTTCTTATGGAGTTCAATTTCAAGTTCATCACTCTTCTTGGATTTCTCCAACCATTTCGCTAGGTTTTGACTTTCCATTTTGTTTATAATTTAATTCATTACTTTTAATATCAAACTTCAAAGATTTCAAACTATCAAGTGATTGTTTTTCAAAAATACCTTTAAGTTCATTAATCTTTGTTTCAAGAAGAGTTTCTTTCTGTTCTCTTTCCAAGTTGTAATTAATAATACCTATGATGTTGTTTTGGGTTAAATTCAGATTATCTTCAGCTAATTCACTCACAAAAGACATCCCAATCAAACCTTCATCAACTGTACCCATGTTAACGAATTTATCTTCTATAACAAACTTTTTTAGTATTTTCCAAGAACTAGGAAAATATATATCAAAAACCAAATAATCTTCGATTTTTCTTATTTGATGAAGATATTTCAAGATTGGGGTAAGTTGTAAATTAAGACTCATTAGTGTTGTATTATAAATGTGATAATATAAGATAAAGACAAACCTAAAAACAAGAGCCCTGTTGCGCTTAAAACAAATCTTTCAGGCTTCATCAGGGCTCTTATTAATTTAAAGACTACATTGACAACATATAAAGTGTTGAAAATAAGTAGAAATATAAAGATGGTATTGCTATTAAGCATTTTCTTTTCTTTCTTCCAAAATTTCAACTCTAAAGTTTTGTAGTAAAGCTTTCAACTCTTGGGCGGTTTTACGTGCTCTTGTACCCGCACTCTTATTACCCTTATAGAATTTTTCAGCGTCCACTGATAAAACTTCTGTCAATTCTTTAATTTTTCCTACAGTTTCCATTTATCTATATAAAAAATTGTTTATTACAATATCAAGAATAAAGGTTTTTTTAATTTTGTAAATTATTATTTTCTAAATTTTTATCCAGTGATTTGTAAATTGTTTTAAGTAAATCTAAATCAGACATAGTGTGTAGCCCGTCCAAATTAAAAATTTCACTAAAAAATCTGTTAAGTGAATATTTGACTTCAGGTATACTTTGGTTATAAAAAGTTTCGGTTATGAAATTACTGAAGAAATTATAGTGTTCACCTTTTTCAATAAAAAATATTTCTTCTTTATTATAATTCTCTATTGTTTTATTCCAACACCAGTCGAAGTGTTTTTTATTATCATCCTCATTTAGACTAATTTTTGTTGATTTATCCATCTCATTCCCAAGATAAGTATCGTAAATGAGATTAACTAAAGATGAAACAAAATCGCTATATAACTCAAATTTATTATAACAAATGTTATTTGAGTCAATCCAAATTTGTAAGTCTTCCTTATCAACAGGTTTTGATATGTATGAAAAAAAATTCTCCATATGGTTACATATGGAGAATATAATAGATAATATTAATTTGTAACTATTATTGTGTTTTCTTGTTATAAGATAATAGTTCTTTCATTCTTATCATCTCTTCAGATACAATCTCTTCTTTTTCTTCCGATTCTCCAAGTGATTTAAACATTTTATCTAATTTACCTGATTTTGTTTTTTCACCAGCAACATCAACAGGTTGATTAAATCTCTTATAACTATTTTGTCTCTTTTCTTTGTTGTAAAGATTTTCCTTTCTTCTCTTATTTAATTTTTTACCATAACCTGTATCAACCGCATTTGCGTATTCAGGTGAGTTACCAGTCATAGACGAACCTTCGATTGTTTTTTCCAACCAATCTTCATTGTAACCAATTTCACCCGGGTCTAAATCCAACATACCACCACCATATGCAAATGTATCAACATATTCCTCAACGGCTTCTGAAGCTTTATAAGCCTTTTTATCCATCTTAGCAAGTTCACCATTACCTTTTGGGAAGTGTTTTGGATTGGTCTCAAAACTACCCTTTGAGCCGGCTTCGACATACTCTTTCATTTTTTTGAAAGATTCTTTGTTAGCCTTCTTATTGATATCTTCATCTTTTTTGTGAACTCTATCGTATTCAACCATACCCTTTGACTTACCAGGTGATTTTAGATTAGTTTTCTTTTCTTCGAGAACAATTTCTTCAATCATTGTAATAAGTTCATTTTCAGTTAAAACTAATTCCTCACCATCAAACTGAATTGAGTATTTGAAAGACTCCTCTAAATCAGATGTATCAGTATAAGTTTTACCTCCTAATTTAAACTCTCCTCCCTTTGGGGTATCTTTAAGTTTCTTCAAAAAAGCATTACCTTCTTCCATTTCAGTGTAATCTTCCTTCATATCTCTTAACTTATCAAAATCAGCTTTTGTAATCTTACCCTTTGGTGGCGCAACATCTATTTTACTTTGATTTCCGTGAAGTTCTTCTTCCATTTCACCGCAATTACCTTCCGTGCATTCATCCTCGGCAACATAATCAAACTCTCCTGACATAATATCAGTCATATCGTCGTCATCTTCAAAATCAGACAAATGAAATTTATCTTCTAAACTTTTTGGAGTTTTGCCGAATTTTTTGCGAGCAGCTTTTGCAAGACCTTGTTTAAATCCTATCTCTTTCATTTCACCGCAGTCACCTTCCTTACATTCAGCTTCTTCCATTTCACCTGAAATTTTCTCTTGTATTTTCTGTGTAATTTCATCAGCCTTCTCGTTTAGAGACTCCAATAAAACTTTTTTTACTATGTTATCGATTTCTTTCATTTGGATATTTTTTTATATAAATACTTACTTTTCGAGGTTTTTATATAACTCGTTAAGAATAATTTGCATAATCAGTTCTTCTGAAACACCGTATTGTTCAGATAGTTTTTTCTTTTTCTTTTTAACAACAGGGTTTCTTGAAATTTCAAGGGCATTAATGTCCCCTTGGTTACAATATGGGAAGGTCTTACATTTCTTTTTAACTTGTACGAATGCACCACCTGGTATTTGTGTTTTTGCTCTACCCCTCCAATGTTTTGGGCTCATTGATTTAGCCCCAAAAGCCGGTGTAGAATATTGTCCCGCTGAGGATGCTCCGGTTGCCTCCTTTGTTTCAGTCTTCTTTGGTTTTTCAACCTTTTCTAAATCATCATAATATAAAGGGTTCTCTTTAAGGTGGTCTAAAGCAATTTGTTTCGCCTTTGTTATACCCATCTTATGTTCCATCTCAACCTTCATTCCCTTTCTGAATTGTTTTTGAAGGGTGGATAACATTTTTTCTAACTTATCTTTCTCGTTTTCCCCTTCTTTTTCGACTTTAGCATATTTTCTTGCAAGGTCTTTTAGTTGAGCCATTTCACTTCTTACAGCCTCATTTAAACTTTCTTGCATTTTTTTCTTTCTACCTTGGCAGTGAGCCTTCTGACTAAATCCTTTAGGATTTTTACAATCAATACTTTTTTTATACTTCTCGGACCATTTTTCTTCCATTTCACCTGACATAGGACCCACAAATACTCCTGCAGCACCTGAAGCTGTTGCTTCTGATTGTTCTGATTTTTGAATTTGTTTTACAATACTATCTTTAGCGTTAGAGGCTTCTAAACTATTTAATTTTTCACCCTCAGATGAAAAAGCTCTATTAATTGCTTTAATTGCCGATTGTTTTAAGTCCATCATCTTACATTTTTTAATCTAGGTTCCCAATAACTTCTCTGCATCCACATAAATTGATAAAATTCTGAAAAAATTTTAACAACAATATCTCTAACTTCAGTTCCGACTTTCCCTCTTTTTAATTCTTTTATAATTAGTTCAAGCATTTTTTCTTCAAACTGTTTCATAGTATTAGAACCAAGAAAGTCTTTTAGTTCTTTCCTAACTATAACTTCTATTTCTTTTTTTTCAGTTGTGGTGAGTGCCATTATTTATTAGTTTGTTTTGTTTTCTTTCTGCCGGCTAAAATCTTAGCCCATTTTGATTTAAATTTTTCATAAAATGTTTGGAGTTTAGATATCATGTCTAAGTAATTTTCATCAATCTTTGTCATTTCACCTGACAAATAAATTCCATTACTTTCACCGATAGTTAGATAAAACTCAACGTCAAAATCAACCACAAGTCCAGACCAATCAACATTATTTTTATAAACATTTAGCTGCCCAAAATTTGCAAGGTCAGAAACTTCATTTACAAATTCATCCATAGTCTCTTGGAAAGCTATTTTGTCGTCAGTTGTTAGCTCAACGTCTTTTGAACTATCCCCGTGTAAAACCAAAATACCTCCTGATATTCTATATCCTTGACTAGTATCATCAGGTTTACCTTCATTATTTTCAATTTCATCTTCAGTTGCGTCGGGAACATTATATCTACTAATATCTCTTGGTGAGTCTTCTTCCACAATTCTATATTTTTCTCTAATTTGATTTACGTGTTCTCTAACCAAGGGATTATTATTTTGGCGTAGTTCATTAAGAATTTTTATTTGATTCTTTATGATTTCAATTTCATTCATTGTTCTATTTTAGTTTTAAATCCTTCAAAATCAAAAGAAGGACTAACATCGGTAAATTTATTATTATAGTTGCTACGGCACACTATACCATTAAATATCTTAATACCATCAACTTTTGTGTTGTGACCTATAAAAGTTTTATGAATAGAGAATTTTTTGAGGAGTTTTTGACATAGTTCAATTAAAGATTCCATTTGGCCTTCAGTATACTCTTGCCAAAAAATCTTATCTCTCCATTTTCGTTCAAAGACATCGGAGACTACCTTTTCCCCAATCCAATTAAAATATTCACTTCTCAGTGGGGTTTTTTGCAACCACCCAAGATTTTCTAAAGATATTATTATAACATTCCTGTCTATATCATAATCATTAAAAAAAGTAGAAAATTCATCATCAGGAATCAAATTAATAATTTTACCATCTCTGGTAATTAAGTAATTGGGTATTTTTTTATACCTTCCATTATTTCTGTTTTTTAGAGAAATTAAATAGTTATGACTATTTCTAAAGGAATTACAAAGTACAATTTGTTTCTTGTTTTTGTTTTTTTCGAAATAATCAAATTCTCCAAACTTTACGATTTCCATCGATTATTTAAAGTAGTTCAAAACTTTATTTTTTCTTTCCTCTACTGGCTCAGGTTTAACTTCTATTTCTTCAACATCCTCCACTGTTTGAACTTCTTCAGTACTATCAACATACTCTTCAATTGGTTCATAAATAACTTTTTGAGCGTCTTCATTATTATATTGAATTTGTTCTTCTTTAATTTCAACAGTTTCAGGTTTAGGATAAGTGGATAATATTTCCTCAATTTTATTTAACTCCTGTTCGTTTGGGGTATATTTTTCATCTTCATTCAAAACTTCTTTTGGTCCTTCATAATTCAAATTTTTAAGAAAGTTATCAAGTTTATCTAAATCTTCTTGGGTTGGGGTATACTTTAATTTTTCTTCTTGTTCTTTTTGTTTTCTAACAAAATTTTGTAACACTTCTTCATATTCTTCGTCACTAATATCCTCATCGGGTTCAGTAATTTGTGGTATTTCTTCAACTTTACTACCACTTTTATTTTTATCGTACTTTGTAAAGAAGTGTAGTGATGTTAAAGATATAATTGGAAGAAGACCTCCTTCTAAAAATGCAAGCCATCTTTTCTGTGAGGATATATCAGTAGGGTCTGAACCGAGCAGTTCCCATAGTGGGGATGTTAATTCCATCCAAGACTTGAATAGGTCTCCGTTTGCATCAATCTCCTTAAATGAAAAGAAGATATTACCAATCATTTGGATAATGGTTACAAGAATAAACATGAACCAAACCCCTCCTTTAATTCTATTGGTTGCCGCAACAAGTGCTGTCATGGCCGCAACCTCAATTGCAATCGAAAGATAGATTGCCCAGTTAATTGGATTTGCAATGTCATACCACGACACAACGTGAGATATGGATATACCTGCAACCAAAAGAATAGGGACCAAAAACATGGCCCTATTCGGATTATCTTTAACCCACTGAAAAAGTTTTTTCATTATTTAACTTCATTCTTATAGTGGTTTATTGGCATTTTGTTCTTATCAGATAATTCTTCAATTTCAAGAGTTCTCCATAGAACCGTGTTCTCAAGAATTGGCTTTAGTTCACTTGTTTTAGCCGTGTTGGAATATATAGAATCCAACATAACCATTAATTTCTCATTTTGTTTTTCAAGTTTACTAACTTTGGATGATGTTCCGCAGCTTTTGAAGAATACCAAAAATACTAAAATAAATGTTGCTAGTGGCAGATATTTTTTTACTGTTTCCATTTTATATTTTTTATATAAATATCAGTTTATAGATAATCAAACAAAGACGATGACTCATTTCTAAGTTTACGAAGTCCTCTCTCTTTAATTTGACGAACCCTTTCCTTTGTTAGATTGAAGTCCTGTCCAATATCTTCAAGAGTTCTTGGTGTCCCTGAAAGACCATAATAATCCATAATAATCTGTTTTTCACGAGAATCAAGAATATTCAAGATTTCAGTAAGGCCCTCTTTAATTTGTTTATCACTATAAAATGAATGGTCAGGACGTAATGAGTCTTTGTTTTCAATAAGGTCAATCAAAGTATCACCATCCTCGTTGATGTTTGTTTCCAAGTTAATAACTGATGGAAGATTAACAAATCGATTATCGAGTTCCCCACCAGTCTTTTCAATACGTTTCTTTTCCTTGTGTAGGTCTTGAACCACATTTACAGGGATACGAATGGTACGAGAGTGTTCGTTCAAAGACTGAAGAATAGACTGACGAATCCACCATACAGCGTATGATATAAAACGAAGGTTCTTAGTCCAATCAAAGTTTTTAATCGCTCTCATAAGACCAATGTTACCTTCGGCAATAAGGTCAGATAAATCAACGCCTTGATTTTGGTATTGTTTTGCAATTGTAATTACAAAACGAAGGTTACCTTGGAGTAGTTCTTGTTCTATCTCATTCTTTTCACTATCAGTAATTTCTCCACTCTGAATCTTTCGAGAAAGTTCTTTCTCCCGGTCAGGGGTCATTACTTTAATACGACGAAGTTCTTTCAAATAGTATTGAATTTCGTCTTGGTTAATTGCGGACACACTTTTGTCCTGATTTTCATCCTTTAGCATATTCATCTAATAATTGTTTTTCGGTTTGTGTTAATGATTCAATGCCACATTCGCTGATTTTATCTAAAATCTCATCCAAAGTTTTTTCCCTTACAATTTCAACTTGTTCTTCATCAACCTCAATTTGAGTGAGGTCAACTCCAATAAAGTTTGACAGATTTTTCATAAAAACTTCCATATCAATGTCAGACATTTCACTCTGCATATCTTCCAAATTGTATTCCAATTTTGTAGACTCTGACATATTGTCAGTTTCTTCACTTTGTGTGAACAGGTGAGTCTCAACTTTTGGGTCACCAATATAGAAATTTACATTCTTATTAAAGGGAACCAAGAAATACATCGCTGAAAATCCTTGCAATTGAACTCCAAGTGTTTTCTTAACCTTACCAGGTTTTTCAAGGGTTGTAAAGTGGAATATACCACCACTATCACCATACTGATATTTTACATCATTACACGCAATAGTCCCAAGAATTTTTGCAATTCCTTTAAGGACGAATTCGTGTTCTGAATAATTTCCGTAAACAAATAAAAGGTATTTCATATTTTAATTTTCTACAAATTTAAAACTAAAACTGATACACTCCAAAAATATTAATTAACAATCTTACTGATGTTGTCGACCTTCTTTACTTTGATTGTGTTATCAGCCCACTGCGAAATTAGTGGATTATGTGTAATAACCAAAATATTTTCAAAATATTCTTTAATCTTTATAAAGAACTCATAAACCATTTCAAGGTTGTCGTTGGATATCTTACCAAATACCTCATCGAACACAACGATGTTTGGTTTAGGTAGGGAACAAACCTTTGAAAGGACGGCTCTTAGAGCTAATGAAGCAATTGTCTTTTCATATCCTGAGCCTGAAACCATAAGTTTTTCAATCTGAGTATTGTTGTCAATCATCCAAAACTCAACCTCATTCTTTTCAGATATTCTAACCTCAAGTCTAAAGTAGCAAGAGTCCTGTAGAAGTCTTTGGAGTTCAGAGTTGATGAGTGGCATCATATTCTTCATAATCTTTTTGGCGATTCCATTCTTACCAAACAATTCCAAATATGTTTTATACTTACCCTCTTTAATCTGCTCTTCTTTAATCGTATCAATGAGTTCAAGGTTTTTAATTACCTTATTGTTGTTGGTCGTAACCTCAAAATTGGCATTAGAGATTGCTCTTTCTACGGTTGTAAGTTCAGTTTTGAGTTCGTTAAGTCTCATATCAGCTTTAACAATCAAACTATCTGTATTGTTGTTCTTTAGAATTATGTCTTGAACCTCATCATATCTTTTGAGTTTATCTTCAAGTAATAACTTCTTACTTTCAATACTCTCAATAGTTGCCTGATACTTTTCAAAGATTAACTTATTCTTTTCGTATTCATCAAATTCTTTTTTAAGTCTAACAAATGTTTGTTCTGTGCTAGTTAAAACCTGCATTGTGGTATAAATTTGGTCTTTTTGCAGGATATAACCATCAAGTTCGGCAATTTTAGATTGTGTAATTGAGGCCATCATTAAGTCAATTCCACAGTGTTCACATTTTATTCCACCTTCAACAGAAC
>Ga0315909_10001090_pt1 | contig 36671 bp, 26 predicted proteins | sample LakEriMetagenome_11_FD_203527 | JGI IMG/M metagenome (GOLD analysis project Ga0315909, IMG submission 203527) | Freshwater fungal communities from buoy surface, Lake Erie, Ohio, United States - Buoy 2 MA125 | ecosystem: Environmental > Aquatic > Freshwater > Lake | place: USA: Lake Erie, Ohio... | reverse complement strand
ATCAGGCAGCAAACTGGGGATGTGATTGAACAAATGGGTATAGATAAGAGTAAGGAAAAAATTATTCAAGCAGATATTGTGATTGCATTGTTTGATGTGAATACTACCAGTTCCGAACAAATTCATAAATGGGAAAAAGAGATTGGCTTAGATAAAATTATTTTGGTGGGGAATAAAATGGATTTGACTACTGCTGACATTGAAACCAATTTTAATAATTTCAAAAGTATTGTTTTCATTTCTGCAAAAGATAAATACAATATTGTTGCATTAAAACATGCCATCACGCAAAAAGTGGTAGGAGATCGATTAAAAAAAGAAGGTACCATTGTTACCAATGCGAGACACGTTAGTTCCTTAAAAAAATTATTACTTGCATTGAATGATATTGAAACTGGTTTATTACAAAATGTTACTGGCGATTTACTCGCATTAGATATTCGACAAGCACTACATTATTTAGGCACTATTACAGGTGAAATCACCAGCGAAGATCAATTGGATTTTATTTTCTCCAAATTCTGTATCGGAAAATAGAGATGGGTACTAAAATATTTTGTACACCATTCTCAATTCTTATCTTTGCATCGTATAACTAACACTTGTTATTTTAAATTTTTGTGAATGTTTGATTTAATGGATAAATGTCCCTTATTTATTGTTAATGATAATATAATACAGGGATCTTATTTTATTAAATAATACATAAACAATTATATATATATTAATTAATAATAAATATGATTAAATGTGTATGTTTTACACCTATTTTTAATAAATTACATATGTGTAAAATGTACACATTACCTCGATTGCTGAAATTGATTGCTTGATAAATGAAAAAACTAATTGCTTTGTTTTTTTTAACAACAGTGATGAATGCCAATGGGCAGCTATTAAAAACCGATCCAAATTTTATTTTGGAGTCGAGCAGCAATGTTTTGATTACCGCTGATGCAAACAAGGGAAATAAAAATTTACAAAATTTTACAGGCGATGTGTATGTTCACATTGGCGTCATTACGAACTTAAGTGCCAATAGTAGTGCTTGGAAATATGTACCCAGTTTTTCAGTGTGGGGTGGGACGGATGCTAGAATTAAATGTACTTCGATTGGAAATAGTAAATGGACCTACACAATTCCTGGAACGATTCGTTCATTTTTTGGCATTACGGATGCTTCAGAAAAAATTTTAAAAATCGCCATTCTATTTAGAACAGCAGCAGGTGTTAAACTTGCCAATGAAGATAATTCAGATATGTTTTTATCAGTGGTGGATAATCAATTTCAAGTTAAAATTGATACGCCATTTCTGCAACCACTTTACCAGCCGCAATTTGAAGCAATAAAAAAAGGGATAGGAGATACTTTATTTATCAATGCAAAAGCAAGTGCGGATGCAAATTTGTCCATATATTTCAATGACACTTTGTTAAAGTCAATGACCAATACAAGTTCCTTATCTGCTTTTAAAATTGTGAATCGACTAGGAACACAAAAAGTGTTGGTGGTTGGTGATAATGGTTCGTCAACAGCAAAGGATTCATTGGGTTTTTTAGTAGCGGGTGCTATTTCAATAAAGGAATTGCCAACAGGGGTGACCGATGGTATTAATTATCATGTGGGAGATACTTCCGTCACCTTGGTTTTATACGCGCCTAAAAAAACAAGCGTCACTGTGATTGGTGATTTTAATAATTGGACCCCCAATTTGTCGGATGTAATGAACATGACAAAAGATAGTGCACGTTTTTGGATAAAAATCAATGGTTTAAAAGCCGGACAAGAATATGCGTATCAATATTTGATTGATGATAATTTAAGGGTGGCTGATTATAACACTGAAAAAATATTAGACCCGAATAATGATGCGGGCATTCCTGCAGCAACTTACCCTAATTTAAAAGCCTATCCAACGGGTAAAACAACAGGCATTGTAAGTATTTTTCAAACTGCTAAGCCTAAATACCAATGGAAAGATGCAGGGTTTGTCAGACCCAATAAAAAGAATTTAGTTATTTACGAATTACTATTGCGTGATTTTGTACAAAAGCAAAATTTTCAAACTTTAAAGGACAGTTTGAATTATTTTAAAAAATTAGGTATCAATGCAATTGAGTTGATGCCTTTTTCAGAATTTGAGGGCAATGATAGTTGGGGTTATAATTCAAGTTTCTTTTTTGCGCCTGATAAATTTTATGGTACTGAATTAGCGCTCAAAGAGTTTATTGATTCGGCACATGCCAAAGGGATTGCGGTGATCATGGATATCGTTTTAAATCATGTGTTTGGATCTGCTCCTTTAGCACAAATGTATTGGGACAGCAAGGCAAGTGCACCTGCGGCAAACAATCCTTGGTTAAATACAGCTGCAAAACATCCATTTAATGTGGGTAATGATTTTAATCATGAATCTCCTGCAACCAAGCAACTAGTTTCGAGCGTGGTTAAACATTGGCTAACGCAATATCATATAGATGGATTTAGATGGGATTTGTCCAAAGGCTTTACGCAAAAAAATAATCCAACAGATGTCAATGCTTGGGGTGCATATGATGCCTCCCGTATTGCTATTTGGAAAAATATTTATGATACCATGCAAAAGGCATCTGCGAATAGCTATTGCATTTTAGAGCATTTTGCAGACAACACCGAGGAAAAGGAATTATCAGATTATGGTATGCTATTGTGGGGTAATGCCAATCATAATTTTAATCAAGCAACCATGGGTTTTAATACAGATGCCTCTTTTAATTATGCTTTTGCTAATGGACGTGGTTGGAACCAACAACATTTGGTGACGTATATGGAAAGCCATGATGAAGAAAGATTAATGTATAAAAATATCATGTATGGGAATACGAGTGGTGCTTATTCAACACGTGATTTGGCTACTGGCTTAAAACGTAATGAAATGGCTGCTGCATTTTGGGCTTTAACACCCGGTCCAAAAATCATGTGGCAATTTGGGGAATTGGGGTATGATTATTCTATTAATACTTGTACGGATTTATCGGTGAATAATAATTGTCGTTTAGCTGTGAAGCCTATTAAATGGGATTATTTAGCGAACACCAATCGAAAAGGGTTGTACAATGCCTACGCACAATTTTTAAAACTGCGAAACAATCCTTCTTATACGAACGACTTCATTTCAAATAAATATACAGTTAACTCCACTGGCGTTGTAAAATCAATGCAATTAAATGGGGACTCCATTAAATTAGTGGTGTTGGGTAATTTTGATGTTAATCCAGCTACAGCGAATGTAGCCTTCCCAAGCGATGGTATTTGGTACAGTATGTATTCTAATAAGTACCAATCGGTCGTGGGGGGTAGTGCATCTGTTACCTTACAACCTGGCGAGTATTATGTGTACGCAAATAAAAATATATCTACGGTGACCATCACCAATGTATTGAATAAGGATATGCCGGAATTAAAAATTCCTGTGACCATTACCCCAAATCCTTTAAGAACAAGTGCAACAATTAATTACCAATTGACGGAAAGTGGTCAATTAAGTATACATGCGTATGATATGAACGGAAATGATTGCGGAGTGTTATACACTGGCTATAAACAAAAAGGAAGCCAACAATTTATTATTAATAAAAATGCACGCATGCAAATGCCGGGTATGTATTTTATATCCATCACTTTAAACCAAAAACAAAAAATAAATAAACTTTTAATTACAAATTAACAATTCTTAAACTTGAAATCGTAAATCTATGAACATGAAAAAAACACTTGTTGCTTTGTTGCTAGCAGTTATCTGCTTGCCTGCATTTGCGCAAGATCGTACGGTTACTGGTAAGGTAACCGACGCCAAAGATGGATCTCCTTTGGTTGCAGCCTCTGTCTTTGTAAAAGGAACTAATAAAGGAGTGAGTACATCTGCGGATGGAACTTTTTCTTTGAAAGTTGCTGGTACAGAAAATACATTGGTAGTTTCATTTTTGAACTATGCAGCTAAGGAAGTTTCTATCGCAGGTCAAACTAACATCAATGTTGCTTTGACGCAAAATTCCGATCAATTAAGCGATGTTGTCGTAATTGGTTATGGTTCCGTTCGCAAAAAAGACTTAACAGGAAGTGTTGCTAACATTTCTTCTAAGGATTTTGTGAAAGGACAATTAACGAGTCCAGAACAATTAATTGCTGGTAAAGTAGCGGGTGTGCAAATAACTTCAAATGGTGGTGCGCCTGGTGCAGGAAGTACCATCAGAATTAGAGGGGGTGCTTCGCTTAATGCAAGTAATGATCCTTTAATCGTTATTGATAACGTTCCTTTAAGTAATAATGGTATTTCAGGTATTGCAAACCCACTTTCTTTAATCAATCCAAATGATATTGAGTCGTTTACTATTTTAAAGGATGCATCTGCAGCAGCAATCTATGGATCTCGTGCTTCTAATGGTGTAATTATTATTACGACAAAAAAAGGGGCACAAGGAAAAACGAAGTATAATTTTAGTTCACAAACTTCAGTTGGACAAGTCGCTAATTATGTTGATGTGTTAAGTGCTGACGAGTATACTGAATATGTAAATGCAAATGGTACTGCAGCACAAAAGAAATTATTAGGAACTGATAAAACAGATTGGCAAAAACAAATTTATCAAAGTGCTGTAACTTTTGAAAATAACTTTAGCGCTTCTGGAGCTACTAAGTTGATGCCTTATCGTTTTTCAGTTGCTTCTTTATCTCAAGAAGGGGTATTGAAAACTGGTAAATTAGATAGAACAACTGTAGGTTTAAATTTAAGTCCACGCTTATTCAAGAATGCATTAAAAATTGACTTGAATGCAAAAACTTCTTTTAGTAAGAGTCGTTTCGCTGATCAAGGTGCTATTGGAAATGCGGTTAGTTTTGATCCGACTAAGCCGGTATATTCTTCAAATCCGGCTGCGTTTGGTGGTTTTTATGAGTGGTTGGATGCAGGTTCAACTACAGGCTTAGCTGGCTTAGCGCCAAAAAATCCAGTAGGATTATTAATGCAAAAGCAAGATTTAAGCAATGTAAACAGAACTATTGCAAATGCGGATATCGATTACACTTTACCGTTCTTTAAGGATCTAAGATTACACACGAATGTAGGTATTGATGTTTCCAATGGCTCAGGTACTATTTTTATACCTGCTACAGCGGCATCCACCTTTAAACGTTTTAATGGCAAGGGAGGTGTTAACAATGAATACAAGCAAGAAAATTCCAACTTATTGGCTGAGTCCTACTTGAACTATTCAAAATATGTTGCAAATATCGAAAGTAAATTTGATGTAATTGCGGGTTATGCTTATCAAGAATTTAAATCAAAGAATTTCAACTTCAATGATTTAACAGAAGATGGCACTGTAGTCACTGCACCTAATTTCCCTTATGATATTCCTGAAAACAGATTAGTATCATTTTATGGTAGATTTAACTACGCATTAAAAGGTAAATATTCATTTACAGGAACAATCCGTCAAGATGGATCTTCAAGATTTAATGCCGATAACCGTTTTGCTACCTTCCCTTCTTTCGCAGCAGCTTGGAATTTAGCGGAAGAGAATATGTTTAAGCAATCAAAAGTAATTTCTGCATTGAAATTAAGATTTGGTTATGGCGAAACAGGACAACAAGATGGTATTGGTAACTATGACTACTTATCGTATTATGCATTAAGTGGCCAACAAGGTAAATACCAATTTGGAAATACTTTCTACAATATGTATGCGCCAGGAGGTTATTATGGCGGAAGGAAGTGGGAGCAAACAGCGACTACGAACGTAGCCTTGGATTTTGGCTTATTCAATAATAAGTTAACAGGTAGTTTAGATGTTTACAAAAAAGTAACTTCTGACTTATTAAACTTAGTAGGACAACCTGCAGGTGCGAACTTCTCTAACCAAGTAATTGCGAATGTGGGTGATATGGAAAATAAAGGCGTTGAATTAAGCTTGAATTTACAAGCTGTAAATAAGGCTGATTTCAACTGGGATTTAGGTTTTAACATTACCTATAATGAAAATAAAATTACCAACTTAACTATTTCTCCAGATCCTAATTATCCTGGTAATAAATTTGGCGGTATTTCTGGTGGTGTAGGTAACACGATCTTGATTAATTCAGTTGGATACAACAGAGGATCTTTTTATGTTTTCCAACAAGTATATGATGCTGCAGGAAAACCAATTGAAGGATTGTTTGTTGATCGTAACAAGGATGGTGTTATTAATGATAAAGACCAATACCAATACCAAAGTGTGGATCCTAAAATTTTCTTAGGATTTACATCTAATATGACTTACAAAAAATGGAATGCTGGTTTTGTCGTAAGAGCGAATGTTGGTAATTATATGTATAATAACGTGTATAGCACTTTAGGTACTTTCAGAGCCATTTCAAGTTTAGCGACGCATAATGGTAATGCTTCAAGAAATCTTTTAGAAACAGGCTTTACACAAAATGGGGTGAATCAATTAATGAGTGATTATTATATTCAAAATGCTTCTTTCTTAAGAGTAGACAATATTAATATTGGCTATAATGCAGGAAAAGTATTTAAGGATAAAGCAAATTTAAGATTCAACGCAAATATTCAAAATGCCTTCATCTTAACTAAATACAAAGGATTGGATCCTGAAATTGGTGGCGGTATCGATAATAATTTTTATCCTAGACCTCGCGTATTTGCATTAGGCTTAAATCTTGAATTTTAATCAATACAAAACAAAAACTATGAAAAATAATTTATACAAAGTTGGGTTAACGTTGAGTTTTGTTGCAATCCTATTTGGAGCTTGCGTAAAAAAACTTGATGTATTACCTACAAATGACATCACTGCCGATGTAGTATATAGCTCGGTAGATGGTTATAAAAAAGCTTTCGCTAAAGTTTATGGCGCCTTTGCATTGGGTGGAAATAATGGTGCAAACGGGGGTGGCGACATTCAAGGTATCGACGGTGGATTTTCGGATTTCTTCCGTCTTTATTGGAATGCACAAGAATTACCAACAGATGAAGCAGTCGTTGCATGGGGTGATGCAGGTTTACCTGATTTTCACAAAATGAACTGGTCTGCAAATAACCAATTCATAAAAGCATTATACTACCGTTCTTTTTATCAAATTACGGTAGCGAATGATTTTATCAGACAAGCAAGTGATGCAAATCTTGCTAAAAGAGGAATCACTGGAACGGATGTGGATAATATCAAAAGATTCAAAGCGGAAGCAAGATTCTTGAGAGCATATCAGTATTCTGTATTAATGGATTTATTTGGAAGCCCTGCTTTCATTACAGATTCAGTTGCCATGGGTAGTGAATTACCTAAGCAAATTTCAAGAGCGAATCTTTTCGCTTTTGTTGAAAAAGAATTAAAGGAAATCGAACCTTTACTTGCTGCACCAAAAGCAAATGAGTATGGTAGAGCCGATCAAGCTGCTGCTTGGGCGTTACTTGCACGTAATTATTTAAATGCAAAAGTATATACCGGTGCAGATAAAAACACCGATGCCATCACTTATGCAAATAAGGTAATTGCAGTAACGGGGTATAGTTTATTGCCTGATTACACCAAATTAATGAGAGCGGATAATCACTTAAACAACCCTGAATTTATTTTAACCATTAACTATGATGGTAAATTCACCACCAACTGGGGAGGTACTACCTTCTTAACACACGCAGCAGTGGGTGGTAACATGGTTGCTTCTGAATTTGGTATTGATGGTGGATGGGGTGGTATTAGAACCACAAAAGGATTAGTGAATACATTTACCTATGACTTAAACTTACCTGCGGTAACATCTACTTTAGGTACTGCTAGTAAATATGGTTTGGTGGGTTCTGCGGTAAACAACTGGGGCGCAACGCCAGATGTTCCTTTTTATCCAACATCAGTTGCTGGCGTATTTGTTGCTTATGTTAAATTTTTAAGTGGTGAATGGAAAATCAGAGTTAATAATGATTGGTCCGAAAACTACGGGGATAACGGCGCTAATTTATCCTTGGAAGCGAATGGGGATAATATGAAAACGGATGCTGGCTTTTACAAAGTAGTGTTAACCGTTAAACCAGGCGCATTATCTTATACTGTTTCAAATCCTGACCAACGCGCACAATTCTTTACTGGCAACAATGGTGTTGAAATAAACGACATTGGTGACTTTAAAGATGGTTATGCTATTACTAAATTTAAAAATATTAAAAGCGATGGGTCGAATGGGTCAGATGCAACGCAGGTTGACATTGATATGCCATTATTCCGCTTAGCTGAAATGTATTTAATTTATGCAGAAGCTGTTAAGCGTGGCGGTGGCGGTGGATCAGATGCGACTGCTATATCTTATATCAATAGATTACGCGAGCGTGCTATTGGTAACAAGAGCGGTAATGTCACCACATATACACTTGATATGATTTTGGATGAAAGAGCGCGTGAGTTGTATTGGGAAGGTTTCAGAAGAACAGATTTAATCCGTTTTGATGATAAATTCACAACAAGCACTTATGTTTGGCCTTGGAAAGGAGATGTGAAAGCTGGTAAGGGTGTTGAATCTTGGAGAAAGATTTATCCTATACCAACTGACGATCTTACTGCAAATCCAAATTTAAAGCAGAATCCTAATTATTAATTTTGATTTATTACTTTAAAATGAAAAACATGAAAACAATAATAAATAAAATCCTTCTAGTAGTCACCTTTGGTGTATTACTTATCGCTTGTAATAAAGAAGGTGAAATGGTAAAATTGGGCACAACTGCTGTTCCAGGGGTATTAACTACTTCTGTAAGTTCAGTGGTACTTTCAAAACCCAACTTAACAGTGGAAGCGTTTAAAGCAAGCTTTACGCCAGCTGATTTTGGATTTAATGCTGCAGCTACGAACACTTTACAAATTGCAAAAGCGGGTACTAGTTTTGCAGGGGCTAAGGAAATAATCCTTGAAGCGGGAGTGACTTCAAGATCTTTAACCCATTTAGAATTAAATGACATTTTACTTGCAATGAACTTTGTACCTGAAGTGGCTGCAAGTGTTGAATGCAGAGTAAAATCAACCATTTCTTCAAGTGTTGCTGCTGTTTATACCAATGTAAAAACAATGAGCGTTACACCTTTCGCATTGAAAGGTACTTTGTATATGCCGGGTGCTTATCAAGGATGGGACCCAACCACAGCGGATAGTTTAGTATCAGCTACTGGTGATGGTGTTTATAAAGGAGTTATCTTATTTACTGCTTCTGCGCAAGAATTCAAATTGTTAAAGAAAAAGTCATGGGGTGCGCCTGAATATGGATCTGGATCTAGTGCAGGTAGCATTGCTGTAGCTGGTGGAAATTTAGTAGGACCCACTGCATTTACAACAGATGGGGTTACTTATGCAACTGAAAGCTTTTTAGTAACTGCTGATTTGAATACGAATAAAATTACTTATGAATTACAATCATGGGGATTGATCGGTTCTGCTACTTCAGGTGGCTGGGGATCAGATGTAAACATGAAGTGTAATAATAGTAATGGCAAGTGGTCATTGACTACAACCTTGGTTGCAGGTGAGGTTAAGTTTAGAAGAAATCACAACTGGGGTGTTAACTTAGGTGGCTCAGGTGGTGTATTGAGTGATGGTGGTGCCAACATTGCTGTTGCTGCTGCTGGATCTTATACATTTGTTTTAGACCCTGTTGCTAAAACCTATACAATGGTTAAGAACTAGTTCAAGTTATTGTATAAAATTAAAACCCTTCCTCCGCGCAAGCGGAGGAAGGGTTTTAATTTTATGGGTAGGATTTTGTATTTATTTAAGCATGTTGTCGGGATATTAATTCAAAAATGCATCCATCCTGACCCTAGGTGTTGATTCATTATTTTAAAATTTATCGTTCAATACATGCCTGGTGTAGTAACTTTGTCTTATTAACAGTAATTATTTACACATGTCTTTTTTAATTAGTTATAACAAGAAGGAAGTATTACAAGCACTTCGGTATCATTTTATAAAGCAATCTGAAATTAAAGGGTTAATGATTGCAGTCAATATTTATGCGATTGTGACTGCGGTATTATTATTTCAAAAAAAAATACGACCAGAGCTTTTTTTGTTTGGTTCGGTTTTGTGGTTAATATTAATGTTACTTTTTTGGTACCTGCTTCCAATGATATTTTATAAGAAAACAAAATTATTTAAATCCAATTGGGAATTTAGCTATAACCAACATGCTGCCAACTTGGTTGCAGAAAATGCGGAGGCGCAATGGCAATGGTCCGAGCTGACTTACTACTTTGAAAGTCCTTATTTCTTCCATCTTTATTTTGGGCCTAAGACCTTTTTTCTTGTAAGTAAGGAAAACATCCCCATGGAGCATCAGCATGAACTGAGAGGTATTCTAAAGCAAAAGCATAAAGGGTAATTGTGAAAATCAGGGGTTTGCATTAACCACGAAGCTTTTCCTAGCTACTAACCCTTGTTTGTTTGTGTGAATAATTAACTTTTTTCTACCAAATTTTTGGTCTTCAAGCGGTCAGAATACCTTGAATTTGCCTGCTTTTATACCAAAAACAACCAAATGAACCCTTTATTTCAAATAAGCGTTAAATTGTGTAAACAAAAAGGCAAATAAAATACTTCGTTTTTGACAAAAAGTATATTTTTGCGCCGTAAACAAAACTTTTTACAATGTCAGACATCGCTACAAGAGTTAAAAAAATTATCGTTGACAAATTAGGTGTGGATGAAGCAGAAGTTACAAACGAGGCTTCCTTTACAAATGATTTGGGCGCTGATTCATTAGACACCGTTGAATTAATTATGGAATTTGAAAAAGAATTTAATATTTCTATTCCTGATGAACAAGCAGAAACTATTACAACCGTAGGTCAAGCAGTTACTTATTTAGAGGAACACGCTAAATAGTAAGTTTACTTTATTGTAAATTAAACTTGATACATCGGCATATTTTAATCCGCCTTTTTGAGCCTTTGCTTTAAAGGCGGATTTAATTTTTAAAAAAGATTTTCATGCAAACCAAACGCATCGTAGTTACAGGAATTGGAGCACTTACTCCTATTGGCAACTCACTACAAGCTTATTGGGATAGCTTAATCAATGGCGTATCAGGTGCGGATATGATTACACAATTTGATGCTTCAAAATTCAAAACAAGATTTGCTTGCGAGATAAAAGGTTTTGATCCAACTGAGTTCATGGATCGTAAGGAAGCAAGAAAGTTAGATCGTTTTGCGCAAATTGCTTTAGTTGCTAGTGATCAAGCTGTTGCAGATGCAGGTATTACTGAAAATAATGTGGACCATGATCGTGTAGGTGTAATTTTTGCGAGTGGTATTGGTGGTTTAAACACATTTAGTGAAGAGGTAACTAATTTTGTAAAAGGAGATGGGACACCAAGGTTCAATCCTTTCTTTATTCCAAAAATGATATTGGATATTGCTGCTGGTCAAATTTCAATGAAACATGGATTTCGTGGACCCAATTTTGCCGTGGTAAGCGCATGTGCTTCAAGTACAAATGCCATGGTCACTGCCATGGATACTTTAAAACTGGGCAAAGCGGATATAATTATTACGGGAGGTGCTGAATCAGTTATTGGCGCTGCTGGTATTGGTGGTTTTAATGCAATGAAGGCCATGAGCGAGCGTAACGATGATCCTAAAACAGCAAGCAGACCATATGATAAGGATCGGGATGGTTTTATTATGGGTGAAGCTTCGGGTGTTTTAGTATTAGAGGAATTAGAACACGCCAAAAAACGTGGCGCTAAAATATATTGTGAAGTTGTGGGTGGTGGTGCTACTGCAGATGCCTATCATTTAACAGCACCGCATCCGGATGGATTGGGGGCTAAAAATGTAATGATTGCAGCTTTAAGGGATGCAAATATGCAACCTAGTGATATTGATTATATCAATACACATGGTACTTCAACACCATTGGGTGATATTGCTGAAACCAAAGCAATCACAGCTGTATTTGGTGAGCATGCCTATTCATTAAATATAAGTAGTACAAAGTCCATGACAGGGCATTGTTTAGGTGCAGCCGGTGTTATTGAAGCTATCGCTTGTATACAATCTGTGATACATGATATTGTACCACCTACCATCAATCACTTTACAGATGATCCTGAGCTAGACAGTCGTTTAAATTTCACATTCAATAAAGCGCAAAAAAGAACAATAAATGCGGCCTTAAGTAATACTTTTGGTTTCGGTGGCCATAATGCCTGTGTGATTGTGAAAAAATACAAGGATTAATTTTAGTGAAAAAAATTCAACACTTACTTTCTTTCTTTAAGAAATCTGCTTTTGAAAAAAACCTGGTTTTACTCATTGGTTATTCCACTAATAATATATTACTATTTCAAACAGCCTTAAATCATCGTTCGGTAAAAGAACATTCCTCTGAAAATAATGAGCGTCTTGAGTTTTTAGGGGATGCGATTATTGGTTCGGTGGTAGCGGATTATTTATTTAAAAAGTATCCCTATAAAGGCGAAGGTTTTTTAACGGAGATGCGTAGTAAAATGGTAAATCGTCAGCAATTAAATCATATTGCGATTCAAATGGGATTAAAAAGATTAACCAAATTCAATAAGTTAGATGGCGGTTTAAAAACAAGTCAAATATTTGGAAATACCTTGGAAGCCTTAGTGGGCGCCATTTACATTGATAAAAAATACGAGTTTACCAAAAAATGGATTGTCAATAAAATGATTCAACCTTATTTATTCATGGATGAATTGGAGTTGATTGATATCAATATCAAAAATAAAATTATTGGATGGGCCTTAAAGCAAGGCAAGCAGGTTGATTTTGTTTTGGCAGGGGAACAGTTAGAAGGCCGTCGTCGTTTATTTACTATCAATGTAGTATTGGATGGCGAAGTGGTTACCAGTCAAAAAGGGTATACGAAAAAAGATGCTAGTCAATTGGCAGCACAAAAAGCAATTGAGGTTTTGAGCATTTAAATTAATGTGTTGATTGGCACAATTCAATTAATACCCCGTTACAATTTTTTGGATGAATAAAGCAAACCAATTTATGATCAGCCCCTTTTTTGGGTTGCTCATTTAAAAGGGTGAATCCGTCATTTTTTAGTCGGTCCATTTCCGCAACAATATCGGGTACTTCAAATGCGATATGGTGTAATCCTTCCCCCTTTTTTTCAATAAATTTAGCAATCACCCCCGCTGGATCAGTGCTAGCTACAAGTTCAATTTTGGTATGATCTTGTAAAAAAAAGGCAGTGTCTACCTTTTCTGAGGGTACTGATTCTGTTTTGTAGCAAGGGCTACCCAATAGTTGTTCATATAAGGAGATACTTGCGTTTAAGTCCTTTACTGCGATGCCGATATGTTCTACTTTAAAATCCATGCCTATTTTGTTTTACGAATTGGGAAAAAATTACACTCAAAACCGAACGAATTCAGCAAAATCAAGCCCTAAGCGTTACTTTTGTGCTTTAGAAAAAACTAAATTCCAACATGTTAAAATTACCAATTTATCTTGATCATAACGCAACTACACCCATGGATCCTAGGGTTTTAGAGGCGATGTTACCCTATTTTGTCGAAAATTTCGGGAATGCGGCTAGTCGTAACCATTCTTTTGGATGGCAAGCGGAGGAGGCAGTGGATTATGCGAGAGAGCAAATCGCGCAGTTAATTGGCGCTGATCCAAAGGAAATCATCATTACTTCAGGTGCAACCGAAGGGGATAACCTTGGAATTAAAGGGGTATTTGAAATGTACGCAAGCAAAGGCAATCATATCATTACTTGTACTACAGAGCATAAGGCAGTATTAGATACTTGTAAGCACCTTGAAAAATTAGGGGCTGAAGTGACTTATTTGGAAGTACAACCAGATGGTTTGATTGATTTAAAACAATTAGAAGCAGCCATGAGACCAACCACTATTTTGGTGGCGATCATGTATGCAAATAATGAAATAGGAGTGATACAACCAGTGAAAGAAATTAGTGCGATTGCTAAAAAGCATGGTGCCTTATTTTTCACAGATGCTGTACAAGCAGTAGGAAAAATTCCAGTGGATGTAAATGCAGATGGTATTGATATTATGGCATTTACTGCACATAAAATGTATGGTCCGAAGGGTGTGGGCGCTCTGTATGTGCGACGTAAAAATCCACGCGTAAAAGTAACGGCGCAAATGGATGGCGGTGGTCACGAAAGAGGAATGCGCAGTGGTACCTTAAATGTTCCTGGTATTGTTGGATTTGGTAAAGCATGTGAGGTAGCAAGGTTAGATATGGCGGCAGATACAGAAAGAATTTCAAAATTGAGAGATAAGTTAGAAAATGCATTAACACAAATTGAAGAGTCATATGTAAATGGAAATCCAGCACACCGATTACCGCATGTGAGCAATATTTCATTTAAATATGTTGAAGGAGAAGGTTTAATGATGGGCTTTAATAAGGACATCGCTTTATCTTCTGGTTCAGCTTGTACTTCAGCTTCATTGGAACCAAGTTATGTGTTAAAAGCATTAGGTCTTGGGGATGATTTGGCTCATAGTTCACTTCGTTTTGGATTAGGAAGAAATACTACAGAGGAGCAAATTGATTTTACGATTAAAGCAGTCACAGAAACTGTTTTAAAATTAAGAGAGATGAGCCCACTTTGGGAAATGTTTAAGGATGGCGTTGACATTGATGCAATTCAATGGGCACATCATTAAAATATAATTCTATAATTCGTAGTAATTATTCAAAAAAATTATTTTAAAAAATTTAAAAATACAACCATGGCATATTCAGATAAAGTAATCGATCATTATTCTAATCCTAAAAATGTAGGAACATTAGATAAGGCTTCTAAAAGTGTAGGAACTGGACTAGTAGGTGCACCAGAATGTGGTGACGTAATGCGTTTACAAATTGAGGTAGATCAAGCAACTGGTCTTATCACAGATGCAAAATTCAAAACTTTCGGTTGTGGTTCAGCTATTGCTTCTTCTTCATTAGCCACTGAGTGGTTAAAAGGAAAAACAATCGATGAGGCTGTGAAAATTGACAATATGGATTTAGTAGAGGAATTAAATTTACCTCCAGTTAAAATACATTGCTCCGTTTTAGCGGAGGATGCAATTAAAGCGGCCATCAATGATTTCCGTTCAAAAAACGGCTTGGAAGAGTTAGTGTTTGAACAAAGTCACGTTTAGTTTGCAAAAATTGAATTGCTAAAAATGAGTGAAGTAGCCCAAGAAAATTCCATTTATGTAAGTGCGAAAGCAAAGGAAAAAGTCATGCAGTTAATGCAGGATGCAGGTGTCGTGGGCGATGCTAGTTATTTTTTACGTGTGGGTGTGGTTGGTGGTGGCTGTTCAGGATTAAGCTACAAGCTTGATTTTGATAATGAAATAAAGCCGATGGATCAGGTATTTGAAGATAATGGCATCAAAATTGTCACTGATTTGAAAAGCTTTCTTTATTTAGTCAATACCGAGTTAGAGTTTTCGGATGGACTCAATGGCAAGGGTTTTTATTTTAATAACCCCAATGCAAGTCGCAGTTGTGGTTGTGGCGAAAGTTTCGCAGTATAGCAGTAATTAATTCAAAAAAAAGAAATACAAAATAGTCCCACCTAATTCCGAGTATTCGGCATGGGGTCGGGGCTATTTTTTTTGTAGCTTTGGCTTATGTGGTCAATATGTAAAAAAGAGTGGACACAATATTTTAGTAGCCTAGCAGGGTATTTAATTATTAGCTTTTACTTAGTAGTGAATGGGTTAATGTTATTTGTGATACCCAACTATAATTTACTTGATTTTGGTTATGCAAGTTTACAAGTGTACTTTGATTTTGCGCCCTGGTTTTTATTATTGTTGGTGCCCGCCATAACCATGCGAAGTTTTTCTGACGAGTTTAAGCAGGGCACGTATGAAGTGTTACATAGCTTGCCTTTTTCTTCCCTACAATTGGTGCTTGGAAAGTTATTGGGTAGTTTGCTCATTGTTATTGCAGCTATTGCCCCCACCATTTTTTATGCAGTTGTTTTAGACGCTTTAAGTGCTACTGGGGGAATAGATTGGGGAGCCACTTTTGGAAGCTATATTGGATTATTTTTTTTAGGTGCCGTATATACTGCAGTGGGTGTATTTGCGAGTAGTTTGACAAAAAATAGCGCCATCGCTTTATTGCTTTCCATCATCCTTTCTATTTTATTATTACAAAGTTTTGATTGGTTAAGTAGGGCCTCTCTTTTTGCGAATGGCTACGACTTTTATATAAAGCAATTGGGATTGTCATTGCATTATAATAATATGAGCAAGGGGTTGATCAAGATGACCGACATGATTTACTTTATTTCCATTTTAGCATTATTTATATTGGGCACCATCGAAAATTTAAAAGGGAAAATTAAATATGTATTTTTATTAATTGCAATCATCGGTGCAAACTATCTAAGTAATATATTTCCTATTCAATTTGACCTAACCAAGGAAAATAGATACACTTTAAGTTCGAGTTCTACTGAGGTGATCAGTCAGATACAAGCACCAGTGACAGTACACTTATATTTGGGCGGTGATTTGCCATCCAATTATAAAACCATATCCAATGCCGCTATTGCATTATTGGATCAGTTGCATCAAATCAATCCCAGCTTAATTAAATGGAGTTTAGAAATCCCTAATCAGTCAGTCAGCGATACTGCTTTATATATTTTGTATGACAGTTTATCCAAATTAGGGTTGCCTATTGAAAGAATACAACAAGGAACCAGCGGCGCCGACAAAAGAGTGGATCAGTTAATTATTCCAGGGGCATTGGTGGAAGTGGACGGGCAAAAACCATACGCCATTGATTTACGCAGTTCGAAAAAATATTTTAAACCTTATAATATTGTTAAGGATATACCAGAAGTGGATGAAGAAGCTAGTGCAAATGCAGCGGAAGCATTGTTAGAATATAAATTTATACAAGCCATCTATTTATTAAATCGTAAGACAGTACCAACCATTGCCTACTTAATTGGAAATGGAGAGCCGGTTAATTTAACAGTGAATGATATCGGAGAAACCTTAAAGGACCAATATGACTTATCGGTATTTGATTTAAGTAAAGGATTCCCAGATGCAACTAAAATAAAAACATTACTTATTGTAAAACCAACCATCCCATTTAGCGATTTAGATAAGTTAAAAATTGACCAATATGTCATGGGTGGCGGAAATATAATTTGGGCGATTGATAAATTATTTGCCGAGTATGATAGTTTACAAAAAACAGATGGTGCTTACGTTTCATTTGATCGCGGACTTGCATTGGATGATTTATTATTTAAGTATGGAATTCGTATCAACACAAATTTGATTCAGGATTTAAATTGTGCCAAATTACCATTGGTCGTGGGTACACAAGGGGACGGATCGCCATCGATTAAAAGAGTGCCTTGGCCCTATTATCCTTTTTTAAATGGGAATGACAATCATCCTATTGCGCAAAATATGGATCGTGTATTGTCTTTGTTTCCTTCTAGTATTGATACCATTGCGTCCAAAGGCGTTAAACATACTATTTTATTAACGACGGATACTAGTTCCCGAAGTTTGCCTTCGCCAGCGCAGGTGTCATTGAATTCAGTGAAAGGGGAGGAGGATATGGTACAATTTAATCAACATCATTTTCCAATAGCAGTATTATCTGAAGGGAATTTCAATTCTTTTTTTGCAAATAGGTTGTCTCGGGTATTGAAAGATAGTGTTCAGCAAAATTTAGGCATTGCTTATTTATCCAAGGGTAAGCCATCGAAACAAATCTTTATTTCAGATGCTGATCTATTTACAAATAAGGTAGATAAGTCCAATGGCCCCTTGCCCATGGGTATGATACCATTTGAATCCTACCAATTTGCTAATCGTGATTTCTTTGTTAATGCAATACAATACTTAAACGAGCCTCTAGGCTTACTTGAAAGTAGAAATAAGGGAATTGTGTTAAGGTTATTGGATAAGACCAAGGTGGCTGAGAATCGTCTTTTTTGGCAATGGATGCTTTTAATAGGCCCTGTTGTTATACTTTCCCTATTTTTTTATTTTTGGACCCAATATCGCCAACGTCGTTTTGGGGCTTCGTAAATCTAGTATTATCTTTACTTTATGACAACAGATCAAATTGTTTACACCGTATTCGGCATTGTAATATTAATTGCATTAACGCTCGATTTAGGATTTTTAAGTAAAAAAAATACCACCATTACTATTCGCCAAGCGATGCGTCAAACCTTTTTATGGGTTTTATTAGCGCTCGGATTTTTTGTGTTTATGTGGGTAGAAGAAGGACAAAAAATTGCATTTGAATATTTGAGCGGCTATTTGATGGAGTGGAGTTTAAGTATTGATAATATTTTTGTTTTTATTTTAATTTTTGACGCCTTCAAGGTGAAAGAAATACATCTGTCGCGGGTGCTTTTAATTGGAATTTTAGCAGCCATTGTTTTTAGGGTTTTATTTATAACCTTGGGTGTGGCCCTTGTTGCACAATTTGCATGGGTATTGTATATTTTTGGTGTGTTTTTATTGTATACGGGGTATAAAATGTTTGTGGCTGACGAGGATAGTGCATTTGATCCACATGATTCAAAAATTTATAAATTTTTGAAAAGCTTTTTGCCGCTCACAACTTCAGATGGAGATGGGAGGTTTATGATTCGCCAAAATGGAAAGCCCGTGTATACCACTTTATTTGTGGTGGTTATTTTACTTGCAGCTATTGATATTGTATTTGCACTTGATTCCATTCCAGCAGTCATGGGGATTTCAATGAATAGTTTAGTCATTTATACTTCCAATATTTTTGCCATTTTAGGATTGCGCTCCTTATTCTTTTTGTTGCGGGGCGCTGTTAATGAATTTGAGCATTTACAAAAAGGAATCGCCCTTGTTTTAATCTTTATAGGTGTAAAAATGTTAGGGGAGCATTATATCAATATGGTGATGGATAAAAACACACAAGTTTTATTGTCCTTATTAGTGATTTTATTTTCAATCACTGGCTCTATATTGTATTCTATCTTTTCGAATAAGCAAAAAAATCTGCCTAAGGATTTAAAGGATAATTCAATTTAATCAAATCATTTAGTTGTCATATACTATTGAACATATTGCAGGCTGGCTAAATACAAATTCTGTTATTAAAACACCAGCGCATATTGCTCATTTACTTACGGACAGCCGTCGACTCATTTATCCTGATACGAGTTTATTTTTTGCTATTGCTACCGGGCAAAATGATGGCCACTTATATGTTGAAGAATTAATGCAGCGTGGTGTATTTAACTTTGTAGTAAATACAAATTTTGATACAAGTACTTTTACCAATGTCAATTTTTTAAAAGTAAATGATGTTCTTGGCGCATTGCAAATGGTTGCTTCACGACACCGTGCCCAATTTACCTATCCAGTGATAGGAATCACAGGGAGTAATGGCAAAACCATAGTCAAGGAATGGTTAAATCAATTACTCGCGAACCGCTATCATATAATTCGAAGTCCACGTAGTTACAATTCACAAATTGGGGTACCCTTAAGTGTTTGGGAAATGGACGAGAAGCACGAATTGGCCATTTTTGAAGCAGGTATTTCACAAAAAGGGGAGATGGATGCATTGGCAAATATCATACAACCCACCATTGGTATTTTAACCAGTATGGGAACGGCGCATCAAGAAGGTTTTGAAAATGAAAAGGAGAAAAGAAATGAAAAATGGAAATTATTTCAAAAAACACAAGTAATTATTGCGCCATTAGCGGATGTGGCATTACGTGATAATGATGTTGCGCAAAATATAAGCGTTCCATCTATCATTACTTGGACAAGAACTGGAGAGGCATCTTTAAAAATACAAAGTGAAAAAACGATAAAGGGGCAAACGCATTTGCAAGCCAATTACCTTGGAGCTGATTTACAATTAGTGGTTCCTTTTACGGATTTGATTTCCATCAATAATACGATTACTTGCTGGCTCACATTATTATATCTGAATGTACCAATGTCTGAGATACAGGAAGGTGTAAATGAATTAAGGCATTTAGATATGCGGATGCAAATTAAAAAAGGCATTCAACAATGTTATATATTAAATGATAGCTATAGTAATGATATACATTCATTAAAATTAGCCTTAACCTATGCAACACAACAAGCAGGGGCATTGCCTATCACATTAATTTTATCTGACATCAATCAGCTAAATCAGGAAGCAGTTCTATATGATGATTTACTTCGGCAGTTAGCTGTTTTTCCAATAAAAAAACTTATCACCATTGGACCGGAATTTGCTAAGGCAATACAACAAAATAACGAATTACAAAATAAGGGTGTTCATGTGATTAGTTTTGATACCACCCATCAGTTCATTCATCAAATGGATATACATTCCTTTAAAGAGGAATTCATTTTGATTAAAGGGGCCCGCGTTTTTGAATTAGAAAAAATAAATGAATTGTTGCAGCTGCAGGTACATAAAACGATGGCGGAAATTAATTTAACCACCCTGGTGAGTAATTATAAAAAAATTAAAACGGTCGTTGGATCCAAGGTAAAAATGATGGCCATGGTGAAAGCTTTTGGTTATGGGTCAGGTAGTATTGAAGTAGCGCGCATTTTACAATTTCATCATGTTGACTATTTATCTGTCGCGTATGCAGATGAAGGTGTTGCTTTAAGGCAGGCTGGCATCCATGTTCCAATTATGGTAATGAATGTTGATGAAACTACTTTTGATACTTTAGTAAAGTATCATTTAGAACCTGAAATATTTTCCTTTTCGCAATACCAGCAATTTGATCAGTATATCAAAAATCAAGCGATTTCAAATTTTCCTATTCATATAAAATTAAATACGGGAATGAATCGATTGGGTTTTGATATGGATACCATTGAAAACTTATGCGGTGCATTAAAATCAAATAAGCGATTAAAAGTGCAATCTATTTTTAGCCATTTAAGTGCAAGTGGGAATAAATCATTTGAAACATTCACGCAACTGCAACTTGAATTATTTACTACTGCTGCTCAAAAAATCGAAACAGCCTTGGGTTATAGCACCCTAAAACATATTGCAAACTCAGATGCAATATTAATAGACCCCGTTTTTCATTTAGATATGGTACGATTAGGTATTGGATTGTATGGTACTAGCCAAGGACCGCTTGCGCTAGAACCCGTTATCCAGTTAACTACGACCATTTCACAAATACGGCATTTAAAAAAAGGGGATACGGTAGGATATAATCGCGCAGGGGTGTTATTGCGGGATAGTATTATTGCTACTGTGCGGCTAGGTTATGCGGATGGCTATAACAGGCAGTTGGGATTAGGGAAAGGTGCCATGTGGGTGAATGGTTTATTAGCGCCCATTGTTGGAGATATTTGTATGGATATGACCATGATTGACATCACAGATATTCCATCTGTTCATGAAGGAGATTCGGTACAAGTATTTGGCAAAAATTTAGCACTTGCACAAGTTGCAAAATGGGCAGGAACCATCCCCTATGAAATATTAACTTCCATTGGACAAAGAGTAAAAAGAATCTATATTGAAGACTAACTTATCAAAGTATTATCTTTGCACATCATTATAATTTTAAATTGATATGAACGGAAAAAAAATAGTTGCGTTAGTTGCTTTGATTATTTTTATTGATCAAGCGTTAAAGTTTTATATTAAATTAAATTATTTTATTGGCGAGGAGCATGCAATCATCGGAACATGGGCCAGACTTCATTTTGTGGAGAACGAAGGAATGGCATGGGGTTTAAAGTGGGGCGGCAATATTGGAAAAATTGCCTTAACCTTATTTAGATTAGTAGCAGTAATTTGGGGCGTATTTTTAATAAAAGGGTTTGTAGAAAAAAAGTACCATAATGGTTTTTTATTTTGTGCAGCACTCATTTTTGCAGGCGCGTTGGGAAATTTAATTGACAGCATTTTTTACGGTGTCATATTTGAAGCAAGTGTTCCTTATACAACCATGGTCGCACAACTTTTTCCTTTGGGCGGAGGGTATGCACCTTTATTACAAGGAAAAGTAGTGGACATGTTTTATTTTCCCTTGATTCAAAACGCCCATTTCCCATCCTGGTTCCCTATTTGGGGCGGAGAGGAGTTTGAGTTTTTTAGACCTGTTTTTAATGTAGCAGATGCGGCAATAAGTACAGGCGTAATTTCTTTGTTTATTTTTCAAGGCAAATTTTTCAAGGATCCCGAACTTACCACACCCGAAAGCCCATCTAAACCTATTTTGTAGGGGTATTGACCCTGTTTTGACCAAAAAATGGCCTGGCCTTTTTTACAAGCTTATTCGTACCTTCGTGCCCTAAAAATGAGCTAGGATAAGCGTTTTATGAATAAAAAGTACACTGAATTTAATGGACTCCATTTGCCTACCATTGAGGCAGAAATTTTGGCTGCCTGGAAAGCAGAACAAGCATTTGAGCAATCGGTTACCTTAAGAGAGGGAAAAACTCCTTTTGTTTTTTACGAGGGACCACCAAGTGCCAATGGAATGCCAGGGATACATCATGTAATCTCAAGGACCTTAAAAGATATGGTTTGTCGCTATAAAACCATGCAAGGATTTCAAGTGAAGCGAAAAGGTGGTTGGGATACCCACGGGTTGCCTGTGGAGTTAGGCGTTGAAAAAGAACTAGGCATTACGAAAGAAGATATTGGAAAAAAAATAACGATAGAAGAGTACAATAAAAAATGTCGCGAAGCAGTATTACGTTATAAAAAAGAATGGGATGATATCACCAACAAAATGGGTTACTGGGTTGATTTGAATGATCCCTATATCACTTTTGAAAATAATTATATTGAAACACTTTGGTGGATATTAAGCACCCTATATAAAAAAGGATACTTGTATCAAAGTGTAAGTATACAACCTTATTCACCTGCGGCAGGTACAGGATTAAGCTCACATGAATTAAATCAACCAGGTACCTACAAGGATGTAAAAGATACTTCGGTGGTTGCGATGTTTAAGGCAATACAAAGCAGTGAAAGTAAATTTTTGTTTGATGCCGCTGCTACAAATGATAAAAACCATGAAGTGTATTACATGGCATGGACCACTACGCCATGGACATTGCCATCTAATTTAGGTTTAACAGTTGGTCCTAATATTGATTATGTTTTAGTAGCAACTTATAATCCATACACTGCGTTACCTGTGAATGTGGTTATTGCAAAAGGGTTGATTTCAAAATATTTTAAGGAAGAAGGATTGACGATAGAAACATTTGCAGAAGGAGATAAAATTGTTCCATGGAAAGTGATTACTGAATTTAAAGGTGCTAAATTAAATGGCTTACGTTACAAGCAGTTAATGCCTTTCGAAGCCAATGATCCTGCAACCTTTGAAGGGGATCCATTTAAAATAGTGGTGGGTGATTTTGTAACCACTGAAGACGGAACAGGTATTGTACATACTTCGCCAGCGTTCGGTGCGGATGATTATAAAGTGGGACAAAAAAACAACTTAGGCATTATCACATTAGTAGATAGACAAGGAAAATTTATTGAGGGCGTGGGAGAATTTAGTGGTAGATATGTTAAAAATTATAAGGATGAAAAGGAATTTCAAGATGTAAATGTAGATATCTCTGTTAAGTTGAAAAAAGAAAATCGGGCGTTCAAAGTGGAGAAATACGAACATAATTATCCGCATTGCTGGAGAACAGATAAGCCGATTTTATATTATCCATTAGATGCATGGTTTATTAAAACTACTGCTGTTAAAGATCGCCTAGTTGAATTAAATAAAACAATTAACTGGAAACCAAAGAGTACCGGGGAAGGCCGTTTTGGTAATTGGTTAGAGAATATGGTGGACTGGAACTTATCTCGAAGCAGATATTGGGGCACGCCGTTGCCTATCTGGAGAACAGATGATGGTACCGAAGAAATTTGTATTGGATCCATTCAAGAACTAACGACACTTTTTATTGCAGCAAAAGAAAAAGGTTATAACAAAGAAGTGAATTTGCAAATAGTAGATGGCAAATTAGATGTTGATTTACATAAACCATTTGTTGATCAAATAGAATTATTGAGTGCGACCGGTCAACCTATGAAAAGAGTTTCCGATTTAGTGGATGTTTGGTTTGATTCAGGTGCAATGCCATATGCACAATGGCATTATCCGTTTGAGAATAAGGATTTAATTGACAAAGGACAAGCATTTCCAGCTGATTTTATTTGTGAAGGCGTGGATCAAACACGCGGATGGTTTTATACATTGCATACACTCGGTGTTTTGTTATTTGATAGCGTTGCCTATAAAGCGGTAATGAGTAATGGGTTGGTGCTAGATAAGAATGGCAACAAAATGAGTAAGCGTTTAGGCAATGTGGTAAATCCATTTGAAACATTACAGACTTATGGTGCGGATGCAACCAGATGGTATTTGGTTACTAATGCCTCACCTTGGGATAATTTAAAGTTTGATTTATCTGGAATTCAGGAAGTTCAAAGAAAATTCTTTGGTACTTTATACAATACCTATCAATTTTTTGTGTTGTATGCAAATGTGGATGGGTTTCGTTTTGAGCAAGATTATATACCCGTAAATAAAAGACCAGAAATTGATCGTTGGATTATTTCTTCCTTAAATAGTTTAGTGCAAACGGTAACTGTTGCCATGGACGATTTTGAGCCAACCATTGCAGGCCGTGCCATAGAAACCTTTGTGGATGAGCATTTGAGTAACTGGTACGTACGTTTATGTCGTCGTCGTTTTTGGAAAGGAACATATACGGAAGATAAAATTTCAGCATACCAAACCTTGCATGAGTGTATTGAAACCATTATTCGTTTAATGGCACCAATAGCACCTTTCTTCTGCGATCAAATATTTAGAAATTTAAATAGTGTTACTACAAAACATACACAAACATCAATTCATCATGTTGATTTCCCTAAAGCGGATACAACAAAAATTGATGCTGCTTTAGAGGAGCGTATGCAAATGGCGCAAGATATTTGTTCCTTGGTATTGTCCATTCGTAAAAAGGTAAACATCAAAGTTCGTCAACCGCTTCAAAAAATATTAATTCCTGTATTAGATCCGAAAATGAAGGATGCGATTAGCTTAATGGAAGAACTTATTTTGGCAGAGGTAAACGTTAAAGAAATTAATTATATAACCGAAACGGAGGGGGTTATTAGCAAAAAGCTAAAACCCAACTTTAAATTATTGGGCGCCAAATTGGGCACCAAGATGAAACAAGCTTCAGCGGTTATTACGGCATTAAGTCAGACACAAATTAGCCAGCTTGAAAAGGACGGTTCCCTCAACTTGGACGTGGAGGGTACAATGATCCCCTTGTTATTGAGCGAGGTAGAAATTATAGCGGAAGATATCCCTGGTTGGAGCGTTGCCGTTAAAAATGCACTCACAGTGGCCCTTGATATTACTTTAAGTCCGGCTTTATTGAAGGAAGGGAATGCTAGAGAGCTGGTAAATAGGGTTCAAAACATCCGAAAAGAGGCAAATTTCGAGCTAACAGACAAGATTTTACTCCGAATTGTGGATAACACAGATTTGAAGGATGCTATTAATGAATTTTCCGATTATATTTGCCGCGAAATCCTGGCTTTAGAAATAGACTGGGTCCCGGCTTTAGAAGACGGGGTGGATGTCGAAATAAATGACCAAAAATTAAGGATTTCAGTATTACAAAAAGGATAATTATGGCTACAAAAAAACCAGCGCCTAAAAAAGCAGCTCCTGCGAAAAAAGCGGCACCTGCAAAAAAGGCAGTACCTGCAAAAAAAGTGGCACCCGTAAAAAAATCAGCACCTGTAAAAAAAGCAGCCCCTGCAAAAAAAGCGGTTCCAGCAAAAAAGGCAGCATCCGCAAAAAAAGCAGTTCCTGTGAAAAAAGTGGCACCCGCAAAAAAAGCGGTTCCTGTAAAAAAAGCAGCGCCTGCAAAAAAAGTAGTACCTGCGAAAAAAGCAGCGCCTGTTAAAGCACCTATTAAAAAAGCAACCCCTATCAAAGCCCCAATAAAGAAAGCAGCACCTGCAAAAAAAGTGGTTGTTCCTGTTAAAAAAGCAGTTCCTGTAAAAGCGGCACCAGCAAAACCTGCTGTTGTAGCAAAGCCAGTTGAAAAATATGTTCCGCCTGCAAAGCCGGTTCCAAAAATTCCAACGCCTCCAGTAAAACCAGTTCGTAAAGCATTAGAACCTATTAAGGATGTAAAAGTTCCAAAAATAAATAGTAAAAGTAGTGTGCCTTACCAACCAGGATATGTTCCCATGGAGAAGAGAAAAGAAATAGAAAGATCAACAGAAACATTGGTTAAATATTCCGACGCTGAGTTGGCAGAATTCAGAGATTTAATTTCAAAGAAATTAGAGGCTGCTAAAAAGGAACTTGTTTACTTACAAGGTTTAATTACGCGTAAGGATGAATTAGGTGGTGATAATGATGATGCAAGATATATGACGATGGAAGATGGTAGCATTAGCATGGAAAGAGAACAACTTGGTCAAATGGCAAGTCGTCAACTTACTTTCATTGACCATCTTGAAAAAGCGTTGATGCGTATTCAAAATAAAACCTATGGTATTTGCAGAGTTACTGGCCGTTTGATTGATAAGGCTCGTTTACGCGCTGTACCACATGCAACTTTAAGCTTAGAAGCTAAATTAGGCTATGTAAAAAATAGTTCAGAACAATAAGCTAAGTGATAATAAAAATAGTGAACCCCTGGTAGCAATATCGGGGGTTTTTATTTTACCTCCTGCATCTCAATAAGTTTTTGGTAATAACCATTTTGCGCTAAAAGCGTTTCGTGATTACCTCTTTCCACAATTTTTCCTTTTTGCAATACAATGATTTCGTCTGCGTGTCGGATCGTGGACAATCGGTGAGCAATAACAATGGAGGTTCTATTTTGCATCATATTGTTGATGGCGTCCTGCACTAACTTTTCACTTTCTGTATCTAATGCGGATGTGGCTTCATCTAAAATTAAAATGGGTGGATTTTTCAAAACAGCACGTGCAATGGTTAATCGTTGACGTTCGCCACCACTCAGTTTACTACCTCTATCTCCAATGGTACTATTAAATCCGCCTTCTTTTTTGATGATAAAATCATACGCATTGGCAATTTTTGCTGCTGCTATAATTTCATCTTCCGTTGCTTCGGGTTTACCTAATGCTATATTTGCAGCAATAGTGTCATTGAATAAAATAGGTTCTTGTGTGACAATACTAATTTGTTTTCTTAAACTATGTAAGCTATAGTTTTTGATATTAATACCATCAATTAAAAGTTGCCCTTCGCTCACGTCATGAAACCTTGGAACTAAATCGGCTAAAGTACTTTTACCTGCACCAGAGGAACCCACCAATGCAACTAACTTTCCTTTTTTTACAGTTAAATTAATATTATGCAAAATGGAATCGTCTTGGTAGGAAAACCCAACATTTTCAAAACTAATGCTTTCTTTAAATTCATTTAATTGCATTGGGTTTGCAATATCATTAACGGTCACAGGGGCTTCTAAAATTTCATTCAAACGATCAAGGGTAGCGGTACCTCTATTAACGTTATAAACCGCTTGTGATAGCGCTTTCGCAGGATTGATTATTTGAGAAAATAAAGCAACATAGGTAATGAATGAACCAGGTGATAAAATGTCACCGTTTAAAACCAAGTTACCCCCAAACCATAATACGCCAGATAAAATGGTCACACCTAAAAATTCTGAGATGGGGGATGCTAAATCACGGCGGTAGGATATTCTATTTTTAATTCCAAAGATGTCATCAATCAATCCGTAAAATTGCTTCTTAACTTTTTGTTCTGCATTAAAACCTTTTATGATTCTCAATCCTGTCAAGGTCTCTTCCATTTGACTTAAAATCTCCCCCCATTTTACTTGCGCTTTATTGGTTTGTTTTTTTAAACTGCGACCAATGCGTCCAACCACAAAGCCGGCAATGGGAAGTAGAACAAAAACAAACAAAGTCAACTTAAAACTGATAAAAAATAAAAATATTAGAATGCCTATTATATTAAGTGGCTCTTTGATTAAACCTTCTAATGCGCCTACGACTGAATACTCTAATTCCGCAATGTCATTGGAGGACCTACTTAAAATATCTCCTTTTCGTTGTTCGGTAAAGTAGCCAATAGGAAGCGCTAATATTTTATTATATAATAATTTTGAATACTTTCTAGTTACCTCGTTTCTAATTGGCGCTAAAAAATAGTAGGATAAATAAAGAAATAAATTCTTTAAGAAAATGGATACGATGATAAATAAGCAAATCCAACCTAAGGCATATGATTTGCCATATTTGGCAATATTATTTTGTAAAAAGCCATAAATGACATCTTTAATACTACTGGCGTTGATGGCGTTCACAGGTAAGCTACTTAATGAACTCTTTCCAAAAATGAGGTCTAAAAAGGGGGTTAGCATCCCAAGGGAGAAAAGGCTAAACACAATTGAAAGTGTAATAAAGAGGCTATACCAGGCCATTTGTGCCTTGTATTCCTTAATATAACTAATGATGCGAAAAAATTTCTTCATATTAAAACTATTCCACGAAATAATCAGCAAAGTAACTAATTTTACATCGAATCAACGATTTTGATTGTATGGAAGAAGGTAAAAGACAAAAGCAGGTAGCTGGGGCAATACAAACCGCCCTGAACGAGATATTTTTAAAGCTGGGACTCAATTATTTACAAGGGGGGATGATTTCCATCTCAACGGTAAAAGTAACACCGGATTTATTAGAGGCCAGAATATACCTCAGCTTATTTCAGGTAAATGACACAGATGATTGTTTTAAAAAAATTGAGGCAAAAGCTTGGGAAATTAAAAAGCACCTAGCTGACAATATGAAGCACCAATTAAGACGCATTCCTGTTTTACATTTTTATTTAGATGACACCTTGGATTATGTTTTTAAAATGGACGAGATTTTAAAAAATTTATAAGTGCATTTTTTATTTGCTTGGCGATATTTTAGGGGTAAGTATGCTTTCCAGGCAATACAAATTATTGCATGGGTGAGTGTATTTGCGATTGCTTTAGGTACGGCAGCATTGATCACAGTACTAAGTGTATCTAATGGATTTACAGAAGTAGTGAAGGGGTTATATTCGGATTTTTATGCTGATATCAGTGTAACTCCCAATAATGCAAAGTATATTAAAATTACAGCTGCACAATACCAAGCTGTTGAAAAAATCACGGGTGTTAAGTCATTAAGTAAAGTGGTGATCAGTAAGGCCTTGCTCGTAAAAGGAAATCAACAATCCGTGGTAACGGTGAAAGGCGTGGCGCCTTCCTATATAAATATCAATAAGGTATCCAACTATTTAAAAAGAGGGGAATTTGATTTAGGTAATATTGCTAGCCCAAAAATTATTATTGGCATTGGCGTAGAGCAAAGACTAGGCTTATTCCAGGAGCCATTGGGCGATACGATGCAATTGTATGCGGTGAATCGAAGTGGCAAATCAATTGCGCAATTGGATCAATTAAATACCTTATCTGTAGTGCAATCGGGCGCGTTTTCTATCCAACAGGAATTTGACGAACAATACATTTTCACCAATGATGGATTTGCGCAATATTTATTTGATTTAGCGCCGAATGAAATTTCGGGCATTGAGTTATCTATTGACCTGAAATATGAAAAGCAAATTACTGCAAGTATAAAAAAGATATTAGGTAGTGGGGTACAAGTGCAAAATAAGTATCAACAGAATATTGATTTATATAAAATCATGCAAACGGAAAAGTGGATTATTTTTTTCATATTAGCACTCATCATGATTGTAGCTAGTTTTAATTTAGTAGGGGCATTAACCATGTTGGTGTTGGAAAAGCAAAAAGACATTCATGTATTGCAGGCAATGGGGGCGCAGTCATGGGATATTCAAAAAATATTTTTACTATTGTCCGGTATTATGGCTTTCATGGGCGCGCTTATCGGCGGACTGTTGTCTAGTTTATTTTGTTGGCTTCAATTAAAATACCACTTAATTAAATTGGGAGGCAATTCATTTGTCATTGACTACTATCCTGTCAAACCAATGTTGATTGATTATATCGCCATTATTAGTTTGGTATTATTTATTTCAATACTAGCAGGTTGGATTCCTGCAAAACGCGCAGCAGACTCCTTTCAAGAAAAGATATAGTGATCGTAGGAAGTAAAAAGAATTAAAAAGGGAATTTTATTGGGGGATTTATTTTTTCTAAAAAATCCCTTTACATCTGATCCATAATATTATTTATAATATTATGGGATGGCTATAAGTAAAAGAAATAAAAAAGAGGATTTAATAGCGATTTTATATTTTATAAAAATCGCTATTAAATCAATAGTCGCCCAAGGTTTCTTCTAATTGACCTAATGCTTTTGCAAGCTGCTCATCGTTAGGCGCAATTCCATGCCACTCATGGCTGCCTTCCATGAAATCAACACCCTTGCCCATTTCAGTTTTCATTAATATGCAAATTGGTTTGCCTTGTCCAGTTAAAGCTTTCGCTTTATCTAAAGTGGCAACAATTTCATCCATATTATGACCGTCCATATGTAATACGGTCCAATTAAATGCTTTGAATTTATCTTCTAAACTATCTAGTGATAATACTTTACTTAATGGGCCATCAATTTGTTGGCCATTCACATCTACAGTTGCAATTAAATTATCTACTTTATTATGCGCAGCAAACATGATGGATTCCCAAATTTGTCCTTCTTGTAATTCACCATCTCCATGTAAACAATAAACAGTGCGATTATCGTTATTGTATTTTTTTGATAATGCTGCACCAATAGCAACACTCATGCCTTGTCCTAAAGATCCACTCGCAATACGAATACCTGGCAAATGTTCGTGCGTGGTTGGGTGCCCTTGTAAACGAGAATTTATTTTTCTGAAAGTGGCTAATTCTTTTACATCAAAATAACCAGATCTTGCAAGTACAGAATAAAAAACAGGTGAAATATGTCCATTGGATAAAAAGAAAAGATCCTCTCCTTTTCCATCCATTGAAAAACTATTATCATGTTTCAATACCTTAAAATACAAGGCAGTTAAAAAGTCAGTACATCCTAAAGAACCACCTGGGTGGCCGCTTTGTTGTGCATGAACCATTCTTACGATATCTCTTCTAATTTGAGATGCAATTTTAGTTAACTCGGTAGTTGCCATAATATTTGTATCAGTAGGGCACAAAGATAGAATTCATCCCCTAAATGTTGGCGAAAACTTTTAAAAAATGCTTAAAAAGGGGGATGAACAATACGATGATTTGCGTAGCTTTGTTTACTCAAATCATTCTAATATGTCGGACGAATTACAAAAAATTAGTGGGGAAGCGGAATTGGCCATGAAAAAGGCCATTAATCACTTAGAAATTGAATTAACTAAGATTAGGGCTGGAAAGGCAACACCTTCCATTTTAGAAGGAATTAATGTTGACTATTATGGTACACCTACGCCGATAAGTCAAGTTGCGAATGTGCAAGTATTGGATTCTAGAACGATCAGTATCCAACCTTGGGAAAAAAATATGTTGCCTTTAATTGAAAGGTCAATTATGGCAGCTAATATTGGAATTACGCCACAAAATGATGGTATCAATATTCGTTTATTTATGCCGCCACTCACAGAAGAACGTAGAAAGGAATTATTTAAAAAGGCAAGTGGTGAAGGAGAAGTTAGCAAAGTAGCTATTCGCAATATTAGAAGAGATCATATTGAACAAGTAAAAAAATTACAAAAGGACGGTATGAGTGAAGATATTTGTAAAGGCGCGGAAGATACCATTCAATCATTGACTGATAAGTATATTGCGTTGGTTGAAAAACATTTAGAAGCCAAGGAAAAAGAAATGATGACCGTATAGTTTATTTGGCGGTGCTTCTTTTATTTACAATATAAACGCCACAAAGTATAATAGCGAGGCCCAATAGGCGCATTGGATGTATTGCCTCATTGTATAACAAGCCCATGGCTAAGGAAACAAATGGGATTGCATAGGTAACTGTGGATGCAAATAAAATACCTGCACGTTTTACTAAAACATAAAATAATATAGAGGCAATGGAGGTGTTGATTACGCCCAAAGTGCCACTTGCTAAAGTTGCATTTAATAAAGCTGGGTTAGTGAAATCATAACTAAAATAACCTGTCGTATATAAAATGACCATGCCTGGTATTATGGAAAATGAAAATGCAAGCGAAGCAATATTGATTGCACTAATATTTTGCATGTGCTTACCTACCATATTCACATTGAAGCCATAGCATATAGTAGCAAGGATAATAAAAATACTAAAGGAAATGTTTTCAAAGTGTAGCGTTTTTCCGGCCACCACCGAAATACATAATCCAACTAATCCCAATAATATACCACCAATTTTTTTTGGATCGATACTGATTTTGAAAACAACCATCCCTACAATAATGGTGAATAATGGGGTAAGTGAATTGAGTATACCAGCCAAAGCACTATCAATTTTTGTTTCGGCAATACAAAATAAATAGGCAGGGATAAAATTGCCAATAATGCCGGATAAAATAACGAGGCCTAATTTATTTTTAGGAATTTGTTGTAATGCTTTTAAAGCGAAAGGGAGTAATACCAAACCTGAAAATACCATCCTTAAGGAAGCAACTTGGTAAGGGCTCAATTGCACGGTGCCGGCTTGCATTCCTATCTTCATCAATAAAAAGGAGCTTCCCCAAATAACAGAAAGTAGTATAAAAATGCCCCAATTGATCAACTTTTTGTTCATGAAGTAAAATTTGGGCAAAGATGCTATTTATTTGATTAAAAGTGGATAAATAATCTATCAATTAACGCTAATTTAATGATGATTCCTTTTCTTTGTAGGTATGAGCCAGCACACTAATTATTCGATCAAAGTGGACCAATTTGAGGGGCCATTTGACTTATTGCTTTTTTTTATTGAGCGTGACGAAATGGATATCTATAATATCCAAATCACTAAAATTATTAATGATTTTTTGGACTTTATCCATCAAGAGGAAAAGTTGAATATTGAATTAAGTAGCGAGTTCATCTTGTTCGTATCTACCCTAATGCGTATCAAGGCAAAATTATTATTACCAAGAAAGGAGTTAGACGCTTCAGGCAATGAAATTGATCCAAGACAAGAATTGATTGATAAAATCCTAGAATACAAAAAGTATAAGGAAGCAGCTGTGCAAATGGCTGATTTGGAATCCCTAAGGATGTTGATGATGAAGCGCGGAAATATCAAACAAGAAATGTCTATTGTAGGGGAGGAAGCTGCAGAAGGAACCGAGTTGCAAACAGTTACTTTATTTAAATTGATGAAGTCATTTGAAAAAGTAATGACCCGTTTGCAAGAAAGACAAAATCGTCCGGTACATACTGTTGTTAGGTATAACTATACCATGGAGAGTAGTCGGGAATATTTATTGAAAACTGTACAGGAAGGAAAAACAGTTGCATTTGAAAAAGTGTTTGATGTTTGTCAAGACCGCGTTCAAGCCTTGTTCTTTTTCTTATCTATCCTTGAATTAGCGCAACAAAAATATATGAAGTTACTAGTGGGGGAAGGACGTAATAATTTCATTATTGAATGGAATGAAAATCGCGAAGAAGATTTAGAACCTGGACATGTTGATACCTTTGATTCTTATGAAACCCCTAATTTAGAAGCATTCAAGGATGAAGCAGTAGATGAGTCAACTTTGGATGAAGGCGATTTTGATCCAAGTTTAAATTAGTATTGTGCACTTGAACTTTAGCGATATAAATCTATTTTAATTATGTCGATACCCATTATTGATACCCATGTACATATTTGGGACTTAATCAAAGTTCATTATAGTTGGTTGCAAGGAGATACTTCTATTTTAGCTCGCAATTATTTACCTGATGAATTATATCCGCAATTATCAAAAGTCAATGTGACGAGTGCTGTTTTAGTGCAAGCGGCAAATAATATAGCAGATACTGAATTAATGTTAAGCGCAGCAGCGCAAAATGATTGGATCAAAGGGGTTGTGGGTTGGGTGCCTTTAGAAGATCCATCAAAAACACAGGCACTTATTGAAAATTGGAAAGCCACCCAGCCTTACATTAAAGGCATTCGGCACTTAATTCATAACGAAGCCAATGATCATTGGTTGTTGCAAGATAAGGTAATTGAAAGTTTAAAAATTTTAGCACACCATCAGATCACCTATGATATCGTAGGTGTGAAGGAAGCGCATTTAAAAGCGGCAATCACCATTGCTGAAAAAATCCCTAGTTTAAATTTAGTATTGGATCATTTGAATAATCCACCAATTCCCCACCAATCACAAATGGACACCTGGCGCACCAATATGAAGATTGCGGCAGCGCATAAAAATATATATGCAAAAATTTCAGGGTTAGCTTTAGCTACTGGCAAATTTGAAACTTGGACATCCGCTGATATTCAAGCTAGTATTGAGTATGCGTTAGAAAAATTTGGAACGGATCGTTGTTTTTGTGGGGGCGATTGGCCAGTATCTTTATTAGCGGGCGGGTTTGTTAAATCCATCAATGCCTACCGTGAAATTATTGAAAATTGTTTGCCAATAATAGATCAAGAGAAAGTGTATTTTAAAAATGCCACTTTATTTTACCAACTATAATACCTCTTTCTGGAATTTTATTTTTCTGTAGTTACACCTCTGTAAGCAATGTTTTTCCTAATAAGGATTTTACAGTGTCCATAATGGCATTTGTATCGTAATGACATTCGTTTTGTAATTCTTTTAAAGTGCCATGTTCTACAATGGCATCAGGTATTCCTAAAATTTTAATTTTAGCGGTGTAGTTATTTTCGTTCATGAATTCTAAAATGGCTGAACCAAAACCACCTACTACTGTTGCATCTTCCACAGTGATAATCATGGAATAGTTTTGAAATACTTCATGTAATAAATCTGTATCCAAAGGTTTTACAAATCGAATATCATAATGCGCTGGGTCAATACCTTCTGGACGTAAATTGCGAATCGCTGTTTGAACAAAATTACCAGGGTGTCCAAAACTTAAAATTGCGATATCCTTACCATCCTTTAGTTTGCGGCCTTTGCCAATTTCTATTTTCTCAAAAGGTTTTTGCCAATCCACCATAACGCCTTCTCCTCTTGGGTAGCGAATGACAAAAGGTAGGTTGGTTTCAGGAAGTTGTGCCGTGTACATCAAATTGCGCAATTCTTGTTCGTTCATAGGTGCGCTAATAATCATATTTGGAATACATCTAAAAAAAGCAATATCATAACAGCCATGATGTGTTGGACCATCTTCTCCAACCAAACCAGCGCGATCCAAACAAAATACGACAGGTAATTTTTGAATTGCAACATCATGAATGACTTGGTCATATGCCCGTTGCATAAAAGAAGAATAAATATTGCAAAAAACTTTGATGCCTTGCGTTGCAAGTCCAGCACTTAAGGTAACAGCATGTTGTTCACAAATGCCTACATCAAATGCACGGTGCGGCATTTCATCCATCATGAATTTTAAAGAAGAGCCACTTGGCATTGCAGGCGTTACGCCCATAATTTGAGGATTCACTTTTGCCAATTCAACAATACTATGTCCAAATACATCTTGGTATTTTGGAGGTTGTGGGGTTTCAATCTTTTTCTTAATTATTTCCCCTGTTAATTTATCAAACAAACCTGGGGCATGCCATTTGGTTTGGTCTTTTTCAGCCAATGCATAACCCTTTCCTTTCACCGTAATGATATGCAATAGTTTAGGGCCAGGAATTTCCTTAAGGTCATTCAAAGTATCCACCAAATTGGCAATATTATGTCCATCAATTGGGCCAAAATATCTTAGTTGTAAAGCTTCAAAAATATTACTGCTTTTAGAAACAACTCCTTTTACACTTGCTTCCATTTTAGAAGCCATTTCGCGGGTGAAGTTTTTACCAATTGGTAATTTACCCATCAGGTTCCAAATTTCATCCCGCACTTTATTATAAGTGGGTGAAGTACTAATATCTGTTAAGTATTCTCTTAAAGCCCCAACATTGGGGTCAATACTCATATTGTTATCATTCAATATAATCAGCACATCACTATCTGCAATTCCTGCATGGTTCATTGCTTCAAAAGCCATGCCTGCGGTCATAGAGCCATCCCCAATAATTGCCACTGACTTTCTATTTTCGCCCTTGTATTTGGCAGCCATAGCCATTCCGAGCGCTGCTGAGATGGAGGTAGAGGAATGACCCACCCCAAAAGTATCATACTCGCTTTCACTTCGTTTTGGGAAACCACTTAAACCCTTGTATTTTCTGTTGGTAACAAATTGATCGCGACGACCTGTTAAAATTTTGTGTCCATAAGCCTGATGACCTACATCCCAAACCAACTGATCATAAGGTGTATTGTAAACATAATGCAATGCCACGCTAAGTTCAACAACACCAAGGCTTGCAGAAAAGTGGCCTCCATGAATACTAACAACATCAATAATGTATTGTCTTAATTCATTACATACCTGATGCAATTGTTCCCTGCTCACTTTTTTCAAGTCCTGAGGTGTATTGATGGTATTTAAAAGAGGTCCGGCTGTTATTTGCATTAAAACAATT
>Ga0315909_10001089_pt1 | contig 36673 bp, 72 predicted proteins | sample LakEriMetagenome_11_FD_203527 | JGI IMG/M metagenome (GOLD analysis project Ga0315909, IMG submission 203527) | Freshwater fungal communities from buoy surface, Lake Erie, Ohio, United States - Buoy 2 MA125 | ecosystem: Environmental > Aquatic > Freshwater > Lake | place: USA: Lake Erie, Ohio... | reverse complement strand
CAGGAACACTTGCTGGTTTATTGATTGGACAAAGCGGTGCTAAAGATATTATGCAGGCACAGGTAGATAACAAAAAAGTAGATTCAGAAATTAGAATGGCAGAAGAAAAATTAGATGTAGAACTTGATGAAGTTAGAGCAAGACTTGCTAAAAAGCCAGATGGTGCTATGCCAGAAGAGCAACCAGTAGATACAGATTGGGATAAAGACTAATGGCAGAAATGGGAACAGCAGAAAAATTAATTGAAATAGCCAAGGCTGAAGTTGGAACTATTGAAGGTCCAAAAGATAATGAAACCAAGTATGGTAAATTTGCTAAGGCTAACTTCCAACCATGGTGCGGTTCATTTGTTATGTGGTGTGCAAATGAAGCAGGCGTAAAGGTTCCTAATACTGTTTATACCCCAAGTGGTGCAGCAGCATTTAAAAAATCAGGAGCATGGATTGATGGAGATTTAGCAGATCCAGAACCAGGAGATATCGCCTATTTTGATTTCCCTTCAGACGGTGTTGATAGGATCAGTCACGTTGGAATTGTTATTGAAGACAATGGAGATGGAACTGTCTGGTGTATTGAAGGTAATACATCAAGCAATAAAAAGGGAAGCCAAAGAAATGGTGGAGAGGTTTGCAAACAACTTCGTGCCTATAAGAAAAATAAGAAAAATGTTTTAATTTCAATCGTAGGTTTTGGTCGTCCTAAGTTTGGCGGGGCAGCAGTAAAGAAATCTAATGAGCCTACAAAGCCTAATAAGACTGCTAAGAAACCTAAGACATGTCCAGAATGTGGACAAACTATTAATTAGTTGACACATTTTTAGTTCAATGATATACTGAATACTAATATAGAAGGGTTTGTCATGACTTGCATAGTTGCTGTAAAAGATGCCATAGATAATAAAATTTGGCTTGCTGGAGATCGTGGTATATCAGATGATAACTCTATTGCTGTTGGATCAAGTCCAAAGATTTGGAAAAAAGAAGGATATCTATTTGGATATGCTGGATCTATGGATGGAGATAGAATAAGACACTTATTTGTACCGCCACAATTTGAAGGTCGTGGAAGTGTTGATAAGTTTATGTATAGTAGATTTTTAAAAGCCTTAAGAAAATTTTATGAAGAGTGGTGGGTTGATACATCTCCATCCGCTGATTTTGGTATGATAATTTGTGTGCGTGGCAAAATATATGAGCATAGTTCGGGTGATATGTCTTTAACACAGTATGAGCAAGACTATGTAACGATGGGGTCTGGCGGAGACATTGCATTAGGATCACTTTACGCTACACAAAAAACAAAAGATACAAGAAAGAGGGCAGTTGCAGCAGTTCAGGCTGCCATTAATCATTCTCCTTCTTGCAAAGGTCCTATTGACATATTGAGCATTTAAAGATATACTAAATATATGAATCATATGAGTGCAGAAGATTTATCTCCAGATGAGCAAGAGTTTGGTATTTGGTTGCAGAACGGTATAGAAAGAGGCTGGATCAGTGACCCTTATTGTCATACACATGACGGTGGCTATCAATATATGAGTGAAGAAGAAGTACAAGAATGGGAGGATGGTGGAGATCCTTGCGAACACGTTTTAAGAATTTTCATTTAGCATTATTATAAATGTCAGATGAATATAAGATAATTAATAATATATTAGTAGAAAAAAATAATATAATTGGTTCTTTATATTGGACACTTTCTTCACAAAAAACTTTTCCAGAATTAGTTAAAGAAAGTTTTGTAAAAAAAGAATGGCAATTTTTTGATTCTTCATTTTTAAAAAAAATTGAACAAGACATAATTAAACCAGTAAATCCATATGCATATATATTTTATCCAATGCCAGATATACAAATATTTTTTGATCACATAGTTTTAACACAAAAAACACATGCCGAGATTTGGGTAGAGCCAAAAAACAATAACTTATATATACTGGATAAATGTATGCAAAGACAGTTCTATCCATCCAATAACAATTTTGTTATTGATAAAAATATAGAGTTTGATTCAAGACTAAGATTTTATTTACCATGGTATATAGATGAAAACATAGAGTGTGAATTAATAAACTCGTCACCAGTATTTAATATAAAATCAAATAACATAGTTTTTAAAAAAAATTTAAACATAAACGAAGATTGTTTATGGTTAGATTTTTCTGTTTATAAAAATAATCCCTTTATGATAGATGATTCTTATGGTATAATTAAAAAAGATACAGAAATATATTCTATAAAAATTTATGGAGATATATCAAAAAAGGTAATAGGCCAATATGAAAAATAAAATGAAATTTATTCCTGCATCAAATGATAAAAATATCATAGATATGTTAATTCCACCTATTGAAGCATATAAAGTAGTGCCAAATTGGTACAAAGATCTTGCTGGATATCATGGCGGGACAAGCAATGATATAAGATATTTATCTCCAATAAATGATAGGGGGTCAGATGGCAGCGATGTGTCTACAAAACTATGTATGCCTTTTATGGATGCTTTAATGTCTGGCTATATGTATTTATTAGAAGATGACCTTAATGTTGAAATTAATGAAAATGAAAAACCAGAATTGTCGTGGCAAAAACAAATGGCTTTGGTGGATATAAGACCAATGGTGGATATGGCAATTCCAAAAGACTGTCACCCAATACAATTTGGTTTTAAAATGAATTGGTATTATGAAACTCCAAAAGACTATTCGGTCTTAATTACTCATCCATTTAATAGATACGACTTGCCTTTTTATGTGCCGTCGGGCATAGTGGATTCAGATATTTGGGGGCTTCCAGTTTTTATACCTTTCTTTTTAAAGAAAAATTTTAATGGAAAAATATTACAAAAAACTCCTATATTTCAAATGATTCCAATCAAAAGAGACCCGTGGGAATTAGATATAGATTACTCTAAAGAGTCATATGAAAAACATATTATTTTAGAAGAAAAAAGAAGGTCTCATGTAACTGGGCATTACAAAAAAAGTACATGGCAGAAAAAAATATTTTAGTGTATAATAATATACAAAGGAGAACATATGGACAGCCAATATATTGTAAAAGAAGAACACAATAAGCCACATAAATTTTTTGATAAATATTTAGACAATGATCTTGAAGATCTTTCTAATTTTTTAAAAAATAAATCTAATGAAATAGAGGACGCAAAAGTTCGTGGCGTATCAAAGTTAAACGAAAAAAACAAAGAGTTATTTTTAGAATCTGGAAGCATCTCTACTATAAAATGGAGAGAATATAATGTTTTTCAATTTTATAATGAAGGAATTTATAATCTTTTTAGTTCATTGAGCGAAGTAGTAAAAGAAGCCTGTGAATATTATGAAGTAGATTTTAAAGAACAACAGTATATGGTTCAAGGATGGTTTAATATAAACTATCATAATAAAGGAAAACTAGATTGGCATGATCATGGAGCATATAAGGCCCCAATTTTTCATGGCTATTATTGTGTTAATGCCGAGCCATCTTCTACTTATTATAAAATTAACAACGATGACAACAATGTTGTAGAAAATATAAATTACAATAATAGAATGATAGTTTCCGAAATGGGTCACCCTCATGCTATGGGAGATTGGAATTGGGAAGGTGAAAGAATAACTGTTGCGTATGACGTATTACCATTAAAACATGTAAAAACTTTTACTTGGCAGGAGCAACATTGGATTCCACTTTTATAAACAAAGATATAGTAGTTTATATTTATAGTTTTAAAAATAAAAAATTAATAAATACTGTAGATGAACTAATTACTAAATCAAGTTCAAATAATAACATTAAAATTTTTATATATGATCAAAATAATTTAAATAGAAAAAAATTTTTTGATAAATACAAAAATGTTTTTTATAAACATGTAAAATGGGATGATATTAAAGGACCTGTTTTTTTTAGAAAAGAAGTTATAAAATATGTAAAAGAATATTATTTAGAAATAAATGATTTAACCAAAATAGTTGGACTATGGGATTTATTACTTTTAAAATATATAAAACAACATGATATTATTTCTGGAAAAAATATAAAAATTTTGACAAATAAAACTTTTTATGTTGACATTAAAGATAAAATATCTTTAAAAAAAAGTAATTCTAAATGGATTGACACAAATTTTATATTTACAAAAAAAATAAATTTAGAAATTTTTAATCAAAATATTTACCTAAAAGGTAAAATAGAAGAATTAATTTTATCAATTGATTGTTTTAATAAAAATAAATCAATATTATCTTTACCAGATAGTTTTTATAAAATAGAAGAACAAGAGAATGACTATATTCCATATTCTAAATTTCACAACTATAATTTATTAATAGATAAAATTAATAATATGGAATATGTTGATTTTGAAAAATATTACACCATCAAAATTGATCAAATTAAAAAAGTATCGTATGATTTAAATGATGTGGTCTATACTGATTTTAAATATGAGTTAGATTCTTTACAAAAAACTAGATTTCATGTGAATTTAAATGCAATTAAGATCATATGATACAATTATAAAAAGGAGAAATTTATGCACAGAATATCAGTTATTGAAAATTTTATAAGTCCCGAAGACGCAAAGGTATTGATTGATCAACAACTTGATCCTAATTCAGAAAAAAATCCTTATCCACAATATTATTCAGAAAGATATGGCGGCACTTCTTTGCCATATAATAAAGTTGTACAAGACACAATGATTAAATATGGACATAAGTCAAACTCAATTCATAAAATTTTAAATGGCTATAAAAATGATATATATGTTTTTAAAGGATTTGGGTCTCACTGGCGTACTGGTACAAAAGGAGATTTACATATAGATGCTCAGGGTCCAGAGCCTTGGATTGAATGGAGTACAATTATGTATTTAAATAATGAGTCAGAGTATGATGGCGGAGTAATTTATTTTCCAAATCAAGAATTTGTCTATAAACCAAAACAATACTCTGCTGTATTTTTCCCAGGGGCTGGTAGTGAATACATACATGGTATAACAACTATAACACGTGGAAACAGATTTACTGCTTTATTTATGCATACAAGTGATCCAAAACATGTAGATCCAGATTATCATCCTGGAAAAAATAAATATAAGGCATTGGAGTTTCCTCTTGTTAATCAATAATTTAGACTATGAAGTTTTAGATCTTGGTCTAGTTTACTATAAAAATATTTTAAAAAATCCAAAAAATTTAATTAATGAAATAGAAAATTTAGACAAAAGATATCATCAAGAAAATTCTAAATATAGCGAGACATCGGTGAGACCTTGGATCCCATGGATAAATGATAATGGCTCTAATGAAATTTTTAATTATCAAAAGTTTATTCCACAGGTAAAAGATATTTCTCCTTTGGACAAATATAGAGATGAACAAATTTCTATATCTTCAGAATTATTTGGTGCATTAGACATTACGTTAAATCATTACTCTACAGCACTTTACCCTTTTGCTGAAAAAAATATTAAATCTCGTGAAGCAACCATGCACCTTTTGAGGTACGACAAAACTGGACATTTACCCGCACATCAAGACCAAGGTGTTAGTACAAGAGTTTTATCTGTTTTGTTATATTTAAATGATGATTATGAGGGCGGAGAGATTGAATTTATGCATTCAAAGATTAAACTTAAGCCAGAGTCAGGTAGTGTTTTATTTTTCCCTTCTAACTTTTTATATGTACATGAAGTTTATCCAGTAACAAAAGGTCCAAGATACGCCCTGCCTAATTGGTATCACAATGTTTTAGGTGATGAATTTAGAAATTCAACAGGACAAGAATGATAATTCTTGGTATTAATGAAACCTCTCATGATGCTTCTATTTCTTTAATCAAAGATGGTGATATTTTGTTTGCAGGTCATGCAGAAAGATACAGCAAACAAAAAAATGATTGGTATAACAATGAAAATATATATAAAGATATGTTTAATTATGGCACTCCAACACATATTGCATACTACGAACACCCACAACTTAAGAGATCTAGGATATTTTTAAGAGGAGGGGCAGCAGATTGGAAACCAAATATTCCAATGGACCTTCCAGTTAAATATTTTAACCATCATTATTCACACGCTTGCGCTGGATATTATACAAGTAAGTTTGATGATGCAGTAATAGTTGTGCTAGATGCTATTGGGGAATATAATACTTCAAGTATTTGGGTAGGCGAAGGGTCAAAAATAAAATCTGTTCATAAAAAAAATTATCCGTTTAGTTTTGGATTATTTTATTCAGCATTTACACAGTTAGTCGGATTAAAACCTAATGAAGAAGAATATATATTTATGGGTATGGCTGCATATGGAGACTGGGCAAAGTATTTTCTAAAAGTAAATGAATATTTTCCAGACTTACAAAAGCAAAAATATAATTTTCATAAGGGAATATTTGATTGGGATATGCCAATTACAGAACAGGATAAATTTGATATTGCAGCAGCAGTACAAAAGGTTTATGAAAATAGGCTAGTAAATTTTATGTCAATGGCACAAAAACTTACAGGGAAGAATAACCTTGTTTTTATGGGTGGATGTGCATTAAATTGTGCAGCCAACACAATGCTTTGGAGAATGTTTGACAATGTATGGATTATGCCTAATCCTGGAGATGCAGGATCATCCCTTGGAGCAGCAGCAGCATTCTATGGAAGCCATTTAAATTGGGAGCATCCATATCTTGGACACGATTTAGGCGGGGAATACCCAGTAACAAGTATTATTACCAGTTTAATTAGAGATAAAATAGCAGCAGTGGCAACAGGAAAAGCAGAGTATGGTCCAAGGGCTTTAGGCAACAGATCAATTTTGGCTGACCCAAGAGATCCGCTCATAAAAGATAAAGTTAATCTTATTAAGAAGAGAGAGTTATTTAGACCTTTTGCACCAGTTGTTATGGAAGAGCATGCAAGTAAATGGTTTGAGATGAAGTTTTCATCGCCATACATGCAGTATGCTGTAAAGTGTCTGCAGCCAGATAAAATTCCTGCTGTGGTTCATAAAGACGGGACTTCAAGGGTACAGACAGTAAATAGGGAGCAGCATCCAGGCTTATATGAGGTATTATCTAATTGGTATGCTATGACTGGGGTTCCAATATTATTAAATACAAGTTTAAATATAAAAGGTCAGCCATTGTTGAATGATGAAAACGATATTATAAAATGGGAAAACACCTATAACTTTACAATTTGTAGGTAAGGTGCTATAATATAAATAGGAGGAACTATGGAATCAAAGAAAAGAAGTTATTTAAAATCATTTAGTTTTGTAACATTTCATGTAACTGTTGCTACACTAATATTTTCTACGGCAGTATTTGCTATCACTGGTAAATGGGAGTATGAATACTTTAAACCAATTAGTTTGGCATTTCTGACATATCTTGGCTGGGAATTGGTATCTTATTACTGGCATGAAAGACTTTGGAACATTATTCCTAAATTGAGGAGGATTAAATAATGCGTATTAAAATAATTAAGTTCGTTGTCAAACTTCTAGGCTATGAGTGGTCTGGAGACGAATTAAAACTTCCTGTATGGCAGGTAAAGGCTAAAACAAAGAAGAAATAATGCCATCATATGAGTATGATTGTATGTCGTGTGCTATACGATATACAAAGGTTAGAGCAATGTCTGATGAAGATCCAGGATATTCCTGTGAGACTTGCAATAAGTTTTTGGTTCGTGTATACTCTAATATAGGAGTCACATTCAACGGTTCTGGTTTTTATAAAACTGATAATAGAAAGGTCAAATGATGCATATACCTAATGATCAATTGTGTCAGGCTTTTGATCCAATATTAACAATGCCAGAAAAGATAAAGAATTTACCAGCACAATCTCAAAATAATCCAAATACATCTTGCATAGCACCAGCATTTGTATATATGGAAGGGTCTCATGGAAAAAGATTTTTATGTGATTATCACTATGCTTTAGAAAAAGTAGTAAATAAAGCATTCACACCACACTTATGGGAGGCAATATGCTCTGTACTGATAAATAATTTAGAAAAAGTAAAGGAAACTTTTAATAAAGATTCTAACAATACTAGTGTATTACAAAATAAAGAATGCTGGTGTACCAAAGAGGCTTTTATTTCTATAGAGCATAAAGTGTTAAATAAAGCAGAAATACCACCATATGGTGAAGTTGTTAATGGAAAAGTAATTCAGTATTATTGTAATTTTCATTTTAGAAAATCTTATTATAGAATATTAAATCATGGAGTAGACATATTGTTAGGTGGTAAGTTTACAGACGAAAGATGGAGAATGACACAAACAATAAATGAAGAAATAGACACATTAAAGTGGATATAAATAAACAAGGTTATATTAAAAATAGAAAGGTATAATATGATAAGTATGCTTAAAGGCAAAGAAGAAGAAAAGGTATGGCTTCTCGATGCAACAGATCGTTGTGATCGTTGCTCTGCTCAGGCCTATGTAAGGGTAATTGGAAAGAGTGGATCTGACCTATTATTTTGTGGACATCATTACAACAAGGCAATGGATAACGCAATTGGGTATGACAATATGATGAAGTTTGCGTTAGAGATTATTGACGAAAGAGAGCGACTTGTGGAGAACCGACTAGTAGGGAGTGAAAACTAATGTACGAGTATAGAGTGAAAAAGATAACAGGGGTAGTGGATGGAGACACTATTGACGTAGAAATTGATCTTGGCTTTAACGTTTCCTTTTCCCAAAGAGTACGCCTTGCTGGTATAGATACTCCAGAATCACGTACTAAAGATAAGTTTGAAAAAAGTCTGGGTATTGAGTCAAAAGAATATTTAAAGTCTAAGTTAAAAGATGCTGCGCTTGTGGTTATCAAAACAGAAAAGCCAGATTCGTCTGAAAAGTACGGGCGTATTTTAGGATGGCTTTACGTTGATGGCGACACAATTTCTATAAACGATCACATGATTGAAGATGGATATGCCTGGGGCTATCTTGGAGAGACCAAGGTTAAAGATTTTGCTGCACTTGCCCAGCAGAGAGAAAAGTCAAAAAATGGAAGAAAGTAAAAGAATTGATGAATTAATCCTATCTGGCGCTCTTGAGCCTGAAGGAATTGATGCAGAAACTGGAGAAATGTTATATAGGTTTACCGATAAACTTAAGGGCGTAGATCCAGAACTACATGGTTTAGTAAATAATATATTTACTGGTCACATAATGAAATTATGGGAATTAGGAATGGTTTCTATGAATATTACAGATCCTAATCCAATAGTTACTTTAACTGAAAAAGCATTCATTCCTGATTTTATTAGTCTGCTTAATGATGAAGAACTTTACACTTTAAAGGAAATTAAAAGAAACCTTATAAGAGAGTAGTATAATTACCTTGGTGCAACTATGGAATATATTATAGGATTTTTATCTGCCGTAGGATTTTTTTATTTTGTTTCTTTTTTACAAAGAAATTATAATATTTTTTATAATATTTCCTTAAGGCATTTAAAACCTAGCCAAAGTCATACTCATAACTTAATTCATCTTTCTTCAGAACCAATAACAGATAATGTTAAAAAAACTCAATCAAAAATGCATGATGCAAAAACCAATATTAAGGTAATAATAATGGATAATCAGGCTTATTGGATTAAAGATAATCTATTTTATACTGCAGATATGTCAATTGATGGAAACGTTAATAAAGATACCACAAGAATAGTTGACACAATGACTATGAGTAGTGTACAATTAGATAAAATGATGTTTATTATTGATAGACTAAGAGAAGAGGCTTTTTATGATCGTGGGGGTTCAGGGAACCAGTAGTTTTGATGACTACCAAGTTTTCCTTCGTGCCGTAGGCGTAGCCCTATCTGGAATGCCTGCAGATGATGGGCATTTACATATCTACACTGCTGGACCAGCAAAAGTAAATTCTATGGTTATGGAGTTTGTAAATGTTTCAGAAAAGGGAATGAAGTCTCGTGGCAAAAAAATTAAAATGTACAAGGTTGCTCCGTCATGGCTATCCGAAAATATGAAAGATATTAATTATTTTATATTTTTATCAAAGCCTAAAGAGAATAACTCAAAATTAGTTGCAGAAGCAGAAATAAACAATGTTGAAGTTGGAATATTTAAATACTAGGAGAAAAATGAAAATAGAATCACTAAACCAAATGGAAGAAATAGTTGCAAAAAATAGTTCATTGTTTTGGGATGGTTGGACAGTAGTCAGTAAAGAAAAATCTTATAAGGCAAAAACATCTCAATATGGCATGTATATAAATAATGCTTGGTATACTACTAAAAGGTTTGAGCCTAATAGAAATGGATGGGATATCCCAGAAAAGTTTGTATTAGGCCGTGCATAAACTTAAATGGAAAGATAGTGCTTCTTGTTTAGATTATGATACAAATTTATTCTTTGATAAATACGAAGAAGAAGAGTTACTAAGACCAGCAATTGATGCTTTATGTATCGAGTGCCCAGTTGTGCAGACGTGCTTTGCTGTAGGAGTATCAAGCAAAGAATACGGTGTATGGGGCGGTATTTATTTGGAAGCAGGAGCAATTTCAAAAGAGTTTAATAGCCATAAAACCGAAAGTGATTGGGGCAATACATGGAAGCACCTTACTACTGAAGAAGGCTATAAGTGAATAACAAAGAGTATCTAGATTTTTTAAGGAAAAAAAATAAAGATATTTTATCAAAATGTTATTATTGTAGTGGTTTTGCCATAACTATAATCGCTGATGGTTATGCCATTAAGCCTGTATGCAAAGAACATGATACTCGATCATTTGATATAATGGAAGAAGATATCAATACAATATTTGAGAAACATAGGGACTTTGAATGATTATTCAGATTATAGGTCTTCCAGGATCAGGGAAAACTGAACTAGCCAAGGCACTTAAAGAACGCATTAATGCTATTAATCTTAACGCAGATGAGGTTCGTGCAACAGTCAATTCAGACTTAGGTTTTAGTCATGAAGATAGAATTGAACAGGCACGACGTATGGGTGAGATGGCTCGCTTGATTGCAAAGCAGGGAGTTGCCCCAGTCATTGTTGATTTTGTATGTCCCACAGAACTGACTCGTGCAGCATTTGGAAAGCCAGATATTTTAATCTACATGGAAACAATTGAAGAAGGTAGATTTGAAGATACAAATAAAATGTTTGAAGTACCAAGTAATTTTGATATGGCTTTTATTAGTCATGAGTGGAATGCAAATGAAAAAGCAACAGAGATAATTAAGCAGTTTAATTTACATGATTGGTCTGCACCTACAACCCTTATGCTGGGTAGGTATCAGCCATGGCACGAAGGTCATCACGCCCTTTACAAAGAAGCAGGGAAGAGAACAGATCAGGTACTACTTGGAGTCCGTAATACCTATAACACAAGTGAGAAAGATCCTCTTAAGTTTGATCAGGTAAAAGAATACATTGCTAAGGATGAGTTTATGGATGGCGCATTAGTACTAAGATTACCTAACATTACCAACATTGTTTATGGTCGTGATGTCGGATACAAGATTGAGCAAGTGGATTTGGGGGCAGACATTCATGCTATATCGGCTACGCAAAAACGTAAAGAAATGGGTATCTAAAGCCATAGATAAGATTGGAATTAAGAATATGGACTGGCCAGCATGAATGTATCCAAACAAAGATCAGCACTAAAGGCTATTACATGGCGTGTCATCGGCACAGCAGATACATTTGTTATCTCTTGGGTCATAACTAAAGAGCCTGTCACAGCAGGTGCAATCGCAAGTTTTGAGGTATTTACAAAAACAATTCTTTATTACTTCCATGAGCGTGGTTGGAATAAAATTAAATGGGGTAGAAAATAATGTATACAGATAATATGAAGAGGGCATTTAGATCATTAGATCACTTTGCTCCAAAGGGATTTAAATTAGAACTAATAGATAATGATAGTTTTATTACCGTTCGTGCTCCAGAAAAATCTTTTATGTTACTGCTTGACGAAGATAAGCGTCGTGCTGTAGAATATATGATAAGAGTTAAAAAGGCTCTTGAGGATAATGGAGCCATTGTTCTTCTTGTTAGAGAAGGAGGAAAAGATTAATATAGATAATTTCAATATGCCCAAAACTGCTGTGGGAATTTGGGTTGAAGATGACATATTTGTTTCTAAAGGAGCCCCTTTTGAAGCGTTTGACTTTAATAATTATAATGATGTCAAAGAAGCATTATTAGCAATATCTATTAGTAAATTTAAATACAAATATAATATATCAATAATAGATGGCGCTGTCCCAAATAGTTCTGGAACGATAAATGCTTTGGCCTGCACTTCTGATTTTGGAAAAATTTTATTTAATGACAACGAACATGTTGTCGAAAAGAAATTTATAGTTTTACAAAAAGATATTATTAAATGTAAGGTTATAGGTGGAAATTTTATAAATATTGATTTTACATATTATGATGGAATAGTTCCATTTGGAGAAGGGGATAACACCTACATTGTTAAAGCAATAATTAGAGATGAGTATGAATTGCACGTAAAGGCAAACTCTGAAGAAGAGGCAATTGATGTGGCAAATAAACATGAAATAAAACATTGGAACCATTTAGAACTTGACAAACAATACAGCGAAAGAGTATTATTAAGATCTGCTCGTTGGGGAAATTTTGAAGTTAGGAGAAGTTAGTGCAAACATTTTTGCCTTCAGCAAATCCAGTTACAACTGCCCGCTGGCTTGATAGTAAACGTCTTAATAAACAAATACTTGAATGCTATCAAATACTTAATGTTCTGTCTGGCAAATCTCCTACAGGTGGCTGGCGCAACCATCCTGCGGTTCTTATGTGGAAAGGTTATGAGCGTGGATTATGGCAATATGTTCAGGCTATGATTCGTGAGGCTCGTAATCGAGGTATTCGTACAGAAAACAATGAGGCTAATCTTAATAGACTTAAAGATCAATGCTGGGACAAATGGGGCAATCAAAAGCCTTCATTCTGGAACGACACAAATAAGTTAATGCGTGTAATTACTACACATAAGGCTAGTTTATTTGATAAAGATCCAATGTATTATTTAAAGTTTGCACATGCAAAATACAGTATATATAATCAGCCGTGCTGCTCTACTTGTAAATACTACTGGATAACACATGAGGAGAGAAATGTTTGAGTTTATATTATTTTTATTGTTTGTGCTAGTTATTTTTGGATTATCTTTAGAAGTTATTAGATTAAAAAATAAAAATCTTCAGTTATTATTAATAATGAATCAAACAATCAAAGATGTTGAGTTTATAGAAAATAGATTTAATCAGAACAATCAGCCTGAAAGAGAACATTTGCTTTCTTTTTTAAATGAAACTCGTGACATTGCATATAAATACATAGAAGATGTTCACAACTCCCTTTTAGTTTTTAAATCAGAAATTGAAGATGAGTTAGCCAATCCTAATGTAGATTCTATAAAAAAAATAAAGATTGCTTTTAATAAATTACAAAAAATATATCCAGAAGATATTCCTAATGATTGATGCTAGAGGAATTCCAACCTGTTCATGTCCTAATTGTGGCTGTGTTTTTTTTAACGCAGTGGTTCAATTTGATCCAATAGACTATGAAATAGGTTTATATTTTTTGGACGGTACATGTAGAGACTGTGGAACTTTAATAACATTACCAACACCACTTGATAAAATAAAGGAGAAAGAATAATGGATTACACCACAATTATATCTTTAATAACTGGATTAGTGTGTGGCTTGATATTTTTAGCATTTAAACTTCCATTACCAGCGCCACCAGTGTTTGCTGGCGTTGCTGGTATAATTGGAATATGGCTGGCACAACCATTGTGGTCAGTCATAACAAAGTTCATATCCTAGGAGGAAAAATGAAACTTAAAGAAAAACAAAAGAAAGTGCTAGAGACTTATATTGCATCATTTGGTGTTGCTGTAGCACAGTCATATCAGGCTAATAGCGATCTTGGAATAGATGGCTTATTAATTGCAGGTTTAATTGCAGTAGTAGGACCAGCAATAAGAGCAATCAATCCAAAAGACCCTGCGTTTGGTTGGGTAGCAAATTTGGCTGATGCAGAACTTAAGAAGTTAGCAGAGAAGTCTGCTTCCAAGAAAAAGGCTCCAGCCAAAAAGAAGAAGTCTTCTGGTGGCGGAACTCCAGCAGATCATCTATAAATTAAAATCATAATGGGGTATCGGGAATAATTCCGTGCCCCATTACGTTTAATATACTGTACCTGCCCAAAGGGGGGTACAAATTGAACTCGCTTAACAAGGAGGAAATAATGGTAAGTTCATTTGCATTGGATCTATTTAAGGATCCATTTTTTATTGGTTTCAACAGAGAGTTGGACCGTCTTTCAAATATCCATCGTGAGGCAACTCGTCAATCTTATCCACCATATGATGTGGTAAAACTTGATGAGGACACTTACAAACTATCTTTAGCACTTGCTGGTTTTAGCAAGGACGAGGTAGAGGTTTCTGTGGATAATGGAAGTTTAATTATCAAGGGTGAAAAAACCGAAGAGGACGAAACTAATGTCCTTCATAAAGGTATCGCAACCAGAAAGTTCACACGCACCTTTGCTCTTGGAGAGTATATGGAGGTTGATCGTGCTGAAATGGCAGACGGTATTCTTAGCGTCTTTGTGGAGAGAAACATCCCCGAAGAAAAGAAACCAAAAACAATCAAAATAAAGTAAATAAAAAGCCACCTGAGCATGTGGCTAAACTGCTTTTTTATTATGCGTTTTTAATATCAGTAATAATAGCGTCCGCTAAACCCTTATCAAAATGAATATGTCCATCTGATATTTTATCAAACTGAGGTTGTAGAATAGAAACTATTTTATCTTTTGTTGCCTGCATTATTTTATGAACAATTACTTCAGCCTGCTGTTCTGGTGTTAGACTTTCCATGTATTTATTATATCATATATAATTTAATAAATAAAATATTTTGTTGCCTTTAATTGTTTTTTTATTTTTTTCATTCTATACCATTTAACAATTTTTTTAAACATTTAACCAACCACGTTTTTTTATTTCTTTGATAAAATAATCGCTCCAAATTTCGTGAACAACCTTTCCAGGATGTCCATCTCTTGCTCTAAGATCTCCTTTATTCATTTTTAATCCTGGTCTGTATTTCTCAACAATGAAATCATATCTAGGTGGCAATGGAAAAAATGAATTATTAAAAAGTTCTGTTTGAATTATATTAATGGTTTCATTGTTATCCCAAGTGGTCCATAAAAATTTAATATCATTGGTATTGCATATTGCTTCTAATGCGTTCATTAGTGTTAGCCAATTGGGAAATTCTTTTCTATGATCTAGAATTAATTCTTTTATTTTATCTTCGTATGTAGCATATAAAGGCTTTGTTTTATATTTCCAAAAGCCATCTTCCCATTCCCATACTCTTAATACGCTAGGAGCCAAAACAAAAAAATAATCTGGTTTGCCATATTCTTTTATATAAGCAATAAAACTATTTAAAATTTTATGTAATCCATTTCCACCCTTTCCTAAATTAAAATATCCACTAATAGTATTAAAATTAGACAAATGTGAATGTAGCATATGAGGCCAAGTGTTTTCTATATTAGCCCCATAACCTTCTGTATTTGAGCATCCACTATATAAAATATGTAATCCATTATGATTTTTAGTAAAATTATCACATCTAAACCAGTTTTGATTATATTTATATAAAACCTGTACACTCTTATCAATGATATTTTCTGCTGGAAGTTTATCTAAATAATGAAAATTCCCATCGGTTCTGTAACCGAATTTTATATTATATTTTGATAATGCCTCTTCTGGGGTCATCGCCCATGTTACATCAAATTCTTTTATTTTTAAATAATCCAAAGGCTCTTTTGTTTCAATTTCCCAACTTGTCATCATTCTATCCTAATATATATAAGGTTTAGGTTTATTTAACTCTTTTTTTATTTTTTTTATTCTATACCATCTAACAATTTTTTTAAACATTTAGCCAGCCTCGTCCTTTTATTGCTCTAATAAAATAATCGCTCCAAATTTCGTGAACAACCTTTCCAGGATGTCCATCTCTTGCTATAAGATCTCCTTTATTCATTTTTAATCCTGGCCTGTATCCTTCAATAACTGATTCAGTTCTTTCGGGTAATGGAAAAAATGAATCATTAAATAGTCCTGACTTTAATATATTTGGTATTTCATTAAGGTCCCAAGTGCTCCATAAAAACTTTATATTGTTAGTGTGGCATATTGATTCTAGTGCATTCATAAGGGTAAGCCAATTAGGAAGTTCTTTTCTATGATCTAATATTTGTTCTTGTAGGTTATCTTGTTTTGTATCATAGGGAATTTTTTGAGCGTACATCCATGCATTATTTTCCCATTTCCAACCCCTCAATACGTTTGGCGCTAAAACAAAAAAATAATCTGGCTTACCATATTCTTTTATGTAAACAATAAAATTATTTAAAATTTTATGTAATCCATAACCACCTTTCCCTAAATTAAAATATCCGCTTATATCATTATACTCAGAAAGTTTTAGGTGTAACATATGAGACCAAGTGTCTTCTATATTAGATCCAACTCCCTCGGTATTAGAACATCCAGCATATAAAATATGAAGTCCTTTATGATTTTTAATAAAATTATCACATCTAAACCAATTTTTATTATATTTATATACTACTTCTACAGTTTTATCAATTATTTCTTCTACTGGAAGATTGCTTAAATAATGAAAATTTCCATCAGTACTGTAGCCGTATTCTGAACTTTTATTATTATTGTTATTATACTGTTGACAATCAATAACAAATGGACCCCATGTTTGATCAAATTCTTTTATTCTTAAACTATCAAAGTTTTCTTTTTTTTCAATTTCCCATTTCACTAAGATTCTCTCCTAATATATATATCATAAAATCCGAGGTTATGTAATGCTATTGCATCAACTACCCAATTTTTATTTAATTCTAAAAACTCATTTACAGTTTGAAATGTTCCATATGGGGCATCTTCAATTATACCATCATAAATCAAGTAATCATTAAGACCAATGATTCCACCTATATCAACTAAGTTTGAGCAATATGATAATACCTTTCTTGTGGTTATTCGTTCATTTGTTATGTCTATATATATAAGATCATATTTTTTATTTAAAGTTGGCAATAAATCTAATGCATCTCCTTTTATAGTTTTTATATTTTTGTGATAAGAGAATTTATCTTTAATGTATTGTTCGTGTGTTTCTGGCGTATATAATATTTCATGCTTAAATCCTGTACATTGGCAAGAACCAAATTTTCTCCATGACCAACACTTAAGATCTTGATTATACCAATCTAATAAGTCTGCACTATCCGCTTCCGCATAATCAATAAACATTTGTGCAGAATATCCCCAAGCCACTCCAACTTCTAAATAAGATATTTTTTTCTTAAAGTTTTTTGCATACTCTTCCCTTGAACTAAATAATTTAGCATTTGTTAATTGATTCTGAGATATTATAAAACTATCTTCAATTTCGTCGTCATTATAAGTTATTTCTTCGTTATAATTCATATGCTTTGCTGGTTTTTTGGGCATTATTTCTCCTATATCATATACATTATATCACTATCAATATTATGATATACTACTTATATGCCGTATCGTATAGGTGCTAAGGGGTCCAATGGTTGTTCTGGATACCCCGCTTTAAAGGACACAGGAGAGGTTATGGGATGCCATAAGACTCGTTCTGAGGCTGCAGCACAGATCTATGCTATAAACCGCTCTGAGGGCAATATAGGCAAGGCAATGGTCAAAGAAGGCGACATGGTTATGGCCCCACACGAAGAAGAAATGTATGTGGGTCGTGTTGTTCATGTTATGATAGAAGGAATGCTTGGAACTCCAGGATCTGAATATGCTCTTGAGGCAAGCCCAACAGAACCAGCCATACTAATACAACTTTTTGAAATGGAAGAAGGCGGTCTTGAGGAGACTGAATATTTTGTTGGAGCAAAGGCATCGGAGGTAATGGTAATGCCATCATTAGAATCAAATGTAGGAATGGATAAAGCATACGAAGGATGTGGCTGCCCAATGTGTAAAGAATTAAATGTTACATGTGAAGAATGTCCTCAATGTCAATCTGGAGAAATGAAATCAGATTGTTGTGCAAATGTAATTAAACAGGCACCATGTTGGGATGGATATGTTCAGCGTGGAATGAAGCCAGGAGAAAATGGAAAGCCAGTACCAAATTGTGTACCTGCAGAAAAAGCAGATGATCTTTGGGAAGATTCTGATGATGTGGTTTATGAAACAGATTCAGTATCTAAGGCTGAAGGATATTCTCCACCAGCAGGTGCTCGTGCAGCAGCACGTAAAGCAATTAAATTTAAAGAGCAGGGTAAAGCAAAAGGTGCTGGAACATCAGTAGGTTGGACTCGTGCAGGGCAGTTAGCAAGAGGAGAAACCCTATCTCTCAGTACTGTTAAAAGAATGTATTCTTATTTCTCACGCCATGAGGTAGATAAGAAGGGTAAAGACTGGGCAAATCAATCTAATCCATCTAATGGATATATTATGTGGCTTGCATGGGGCGGAGATGCAGGCTTTTCATGGTCACGTCGCATAGTAAATGCAGAAAAAGATAAAGCATTGTTTGCCGATACCTTTAATTCTATTGAAAAGAAGAGTAGAAAGCGTGGTAGTGGAAATACAACGCTTCAAATATTGTAAAAGGTTAAATATATCAAAGGAAAAAATATGAGTCAATTAGATTGGGAAAAATATACATATTATTTTGATAGATTAGGATCAAAAAAAGAAAATATAGTTTTAATTAATAACTTTATAGAAAATGATGATTTAGTTAAAATACAAAATTATTTAAAAAAATATGAAAATGATAATGAATTTATGGGTGGAAAAGACATAAGACAAGAACAAATAAAAAAAGAAAATTTAGAAATTTATGAAATATTAGTAAAGTATGAAGAAAAGATATTTGAAGAGATAGATAAACTTTTTATAAAAAAATACGATATTCCAGTAAAACGTGATGCCGTTAACTCAACTCACTTTGTTAAATGGGTTGAAGGAATGAATTCTAAACTACATTGTGATTGTCAAAAACCAGACGGAAGTCCCGCACTTGCTGCTGATTTTTTTAAATATAACGTATCTGTTTTAATGTATCCAAATGATGATTACGAAGGTGGAGAGATTACTTTCCCAAACTATAATTTAAAAATTAAACCAAGGGCTGGGGATATGATACTTTTCCCAGGTAATATGGAATATTTACACACTGTAGAAGTAATTACTAAAGGAATAAGATACACTATGCCAAGTTGGTATACATATGATATAGATGTTGAGCCAAATTACAAAAATTGGTCGTATATAGATTCGATGCAACTATGGCCTGAAGAAGATGGTCTTGAGCCAGTCGGGCTTGAAACACATAAAAAATATTTAAGTGAAAATAAATATGAAAGTCAGGAAAAATAAGAATGTCATCTGGACAATATAAAAAGTCTCACGCTTTTAATCCATTACAAATTAAAAATGGTATGGTTGTTCGTCTTCGCAAAGACGGTACAGTTAAAGCAGTTCTTGGTAAATATGGAGAATATAATAAAAAGAATAAATAAAGCGATCCGTATGAGACTTGAACTCACGACCTCTACCGTGACAGGGTAGCGTTCTAACCAACTGAACTAACGGACCAATAGTAAATATAGTATCGCAACTACTCTTTTCCGTCAAAAAAGTTTTCTTTTAAATATTGATAAAGTGATGGTGCATCATTTGCATTATTTTTCCATTTTTCTTTTCTTGATTCCCATAATAGATTAGCCTGATAGGCTGTATGTTCAAGAGGAATTCCTGATAAAAAGTATTCATTTTTTGCCCTGGCCTCATTCATCATATTCAAATTCATTCCAGTTGCTATATAAGTTATTCCAGCAATTCCCATAGGATGTTGAAAACTAACCATATATCTTTGTACTAAATCATTAAATGCATTATGATCATCAGAATAATGATCCATCATTTCTTTTTCAACATCAATTATAATTCCATCTTTAATGCCTTTCCAATATTCAGTATCATCCCTATGAGAAAGTAAATAATGTAAAGATACAAATCTAATAAAACCATCAAATATATTTTTGGTTGATGAGTTATACATGTTACGATCAAATTGACTTATATCATTTCTTTGTAAGATATCTACTAATTTAAACAAAAATTCATGAACTGTATACAAACCATTAGATTCTAGAGGTTCAATAAAGCCAGCAGCCATACCTATTGCCACTACATTTTTTACAAATGTTCTTTCATGAATACCAATTTTCATATCAATATATCTAAACTGTAATTTTTCTACCTCTTCTTTTGTACGAGGTATTACCATTTTATCTGACATTAGGTATTGCTTAAACTCATCTAATGCTTGTTCTTTTGTAATAAATTTTGTTGAATGAACATATCCAGTTCCCAGCCTAGAGTATAATGGTGTATTCCAGCACCAACCATTTCCTAGTGCCGTACAATTTGTATACGACTCCATTTCTTTTTCTTTATCTTTATATGGAACCTGGGCTGCCCAAGCACCATTATTCGGAATTAAATTTTGTAAAGATATATATGGCTCATTTAAAGATTGACCTAATAACAAACTTTTAAATCCTGTACAATCTATAAATAAATCTGCATCAACAATTTGTTTATTATCTAATTCTAGATATTTAATTCCTACTTTATCATCTTTAACAATATTAGTAACAGTTGCTTCAATATGAATTACTCCACTAGGCAAGCATATAAATTCTTTAAGCCATCTTCCAAATTTAACAGCATCAAAGTGATATGCTACATTTTTATTGTGATCAAAATTATCAAACTTATTATCAGTATTTGGACAATACTTATTTTGATTAAATAATGCAGATGCTGGAAACAAACATTCAACAAAATCTGTTACTGGTGTATCTGGATAGATATATTTTTTAATATGCCAGTCTTGAAATGGATTTCTATTTTTATCTATCATTGGAGTGCCAAAAGGATAATGAAAACCACCAGAATCTTTTTTATAAAAATCATTAAATTTTATACTTAACTTATAAGTAGCATCGGTAGCCTTTAAAAAATCTTTATCTTTTAGTCCTATAAAGTTTGTCCATCTTTTGATCCCAGCCAATGTGGATTCTCCAACACCGATGATTGGAACATCTTTAGATTCTATTACAATTATTTCTTTATTTGGAAATGCTTTTATTAAAGTTGCTGCTGACATCCAGCCAGCAGATCCCCCGCCAACAATTACGATTTTATTTATTGACATATTATCCTCATGTAACATTATACCATTGCTGGTCTGGCAGGTCTCGATCCTGCGACATCTCGATTAACAGTCGAGTGTTCTACCAACTGAACTACAGACCAATTTAATTATTATACACCTTTGCAAAAAAATCTGCAACATGATAATGATAGTGAATTCCTGGATGAGACTGATAGTCTTTAAGTTTATTGCCATTTACAACAAAATAATCAGATCCAATGCTCCAGCATTTGTGATTAAATAAATTATTGTCATGATTTGAATTACATTTTATTTCAAAATTATTATTTGAAATATTGTCAAATTTTTTATATTTTTCTAATTTAAAATTAGGAATACTGTTTAATTTTTCTAATAAAGTATTTGAAGGTTGATTCCATGTTGTCCAAAGTAAATTAATATTATGATCTATGCAAAATTTTTCTAAAATAAAAATACTATTTATTGAATTAAAAATTGTATTATGTATTGATGGATTTATTTTTTCTTCGTATTCAAAATTATTATTCTCAAAATGCCAAATAAATTCTTTATCATCTCTAACTAATGGATTTATAGTTTTTATAAATAGACTATTTGTTATTTTTTTACCTAGCATTGGGTTAATATTAAAAGTTCTAAAAAGACTTGGGAAAAAACAAAAAATATTTTTTGGAAAATGATTATTAAAATAACAATATTCTATTATTTTTTGACAAAGTAAACTTATAGAATATCCACTGATTCCAAAATTTAAAATTTCTGTATTAACTTTTTTAGATAAAAACATAGGCCAGGTATATTCTTCTGGAATGCCCATTCCATAAGTAATGGAGCAACCAACAGCAACTATTTCAGGGTTTTGATAATTCAAACCTCTTAGCCCTAATTCATTAATATTATATATATTTTCTTCATCAATTGTTCCATTTGATCTTTTATTAAACCTATAAATTTCTCTTTGTTCTCCAGGAACCATTTCTACATATAAATCCTTATGCCGTCCGAAAATTGTATTTTTTGAAAAATTCATTAAAAAATCATCATTATTTTTATTAAAAGTATAAAAATTTGAAATATCAAACATATTTTTATTCATTTATATATTCTATCACGTATTATTATTTTTAAAGTTTTTAGGACATTTAGGATTTATTGCTGTTATCTTTTTAATTATTTTTCCTTTGACACAAGTAATTGTAGTTTTTTTCTTTGAGGCTTCTAACTTTATCTTTGCCTCCGCTTCTTGCTTGGCTTTGGTTTCCTCCTCGGCCCTTGCTTTGGCCTCTGCTTCAGACTTCGCTTTCGCTTCTTCCTCGGCCTTTGCTTTGGCTTCTTCCTCAGCCTTTGCCTTTGCTTCTGCCTCTTGCCTTGCTTTCAACTCTGCAGCCAGACGTGCCTCTTCTGCTTTTAGGAATTCTTTTCTTTTATCTTCAGCAACAATATTCTCTGCAGTCTTAATCAAATCCAAGAATCTATATGCGGGTGTAAATCCTGCCATTCCCCCTCCAACGCCAAACGATTGAGATCTATCACTTCTGCAATTTGGTAACGCCCATCCCAAGCCACCTACCGTTCCCAAGTAATACCTTGTTTTATCAATTTCTACAAAAAATCCTGCACCTGAATCGTCATCACACATCGATCCCAGTGTTTGAGAAAGGGAGACTCCAAAATCTAAAATTGTTTGATTCGGAGGAATGTGCCAAGTATTTAAACGATAAAAAGATTCAAGTTGAGACTTATCTACCAAATTACCGACCATCCGATGTGGTGAACGGTATTCAGTTCTAGGGTTAATTCTTTGCTGAGGGTTCTGCAATCCATATCCAACCATTTGAACCTTTGATGAATTCTTCAAAAACGATTGAATTTCAGCATTTGTTGCAACTTTGACTGTATTTTTCAATGGCAAGTCCTCTTCTAATATCAAAATAGTAAAGTCATCAATACGGGTCAGATCCTTGCCAATCCTTGGTCGGTATGTAGGTGCAACAAGAACTTTCTTAACTTTGTATTTCTTCTTTCCAATAGTTGAATTAATTCCAGGCTCATAAACAAACCCATCTTTTTCCCATTGTTCAACACTTTTCATAGAGTCAAGAAAGTGAGCAACGGTAAATACAATTCTTTCAGAATATAGAAAACCAGAAGTTACGCCTTGTACTTTGACAGCATTTGGATCACCAGTTGCATCTTGACCAAATTCAACGGCATTGGAAAAGGGTATAGATAAAATTAAAAATAAAGATAAAAATACTGATAAAAGTTTTTTCATATAATTATTATACAGATTTGATACAACAAAGTCAAGTAAACAACCTTGATTGGATTTGAACTAACTATAAACGGAACCTTGTAGAGCAGGTAGGACTTGAACCTACGATAGCCGAATTATGAGTTCGGGGCCTTGACCAACTTGGCTACTGCTCCTTATTTTTATAGTCCTTTTTGACTAAAAAATATTATAGTAAATAAAATTGTAACTCCCAATACCGTACCCCACGATATAGATCCAACAATCCAAGCAAACACTATTAAAAATAATGGAACCCAAATTATTGATGTTAGTAATAAAAATATAAATGCAGCAAACTTAGTCATTGTTATTAATTCTTTTTATAAGAAATTTGACAAGGATTCTTTGCTTTGCAGTTTACTTCATATCCCTGAAATTTTGCTTGGTCAATTGTTTGGTAATATACTTTTGTTTGCTGATTTAACAGATTATTGGATATACGCATGTGATCGGCTTGTTCTTTTTTTGTATAGACATATTTATATCTTTTATACTCTGGACCAGCAGTAGCAACTACAGTATTTTTATCAATCTGTGTAGCACTTACAATATACCTTCCAGTTTTTGAGGTATAATAAAATGGCTTTAATGGTTTAAAATATCCATCTTTCATCAAGTCAGATTTAATTTTGTCTGGAAAATAATTTTTTAATGTTTGATTCGCATCATCAACCCACTTAATTGAAGATTCTGCTTCAAACCTAATTCTTTCTGCATCTGCAATCAAAGATTTTTTATATGCTTCAGCATTTGACAATTGCGTATAATATTCAGCGTTTGCAGACGCAACCAATTTTTTATGGTTAGCCTGAGCAGACAGCATATTCGCATAAGATGTCTTTACCTTATTCCTGGCAGCACTAAATTCTGAATATGGAATTCTTGTTCCGTCAATTTTAACAGGGTATATCCATCCTAAATCAAAAGATAGAATTGTTTTTGCAGGAACTTCCCATCTCATTCCTGCTTGAGAATATTCCCACTCAAAGTCCCAGTTAAAGTCTATCCAGTTTGGCTTTTCCCACTCATTCCAGCCAGCAACTAACTGATAGATAACATTATCTCCACCAGGAATGCCAAAATGACCATATCTGCTGTCTTTGGCTTCTCCAGAAAGTATTGGTCCCACAGGAGCACCAGTAGGCCCAAGATCCCTCCTTCCTCCATCTTGAGTAGAAAGTCTGATTAAAGAATTAACACCATTTGAACTTCTTGAATTTAAAATGTTAACGTCGACTACGCAATCTTTTGATTGCGCTACACCATATCTATCTACAGAACTTGGTTTACATCCTGTATCTTTCACGATGTCAATGCTTTTTACTATTTTAACTTGGTCAACTTGTTTCCATTCTAACATTGCATTTTGGTAATCAGCAATAGATTGTGTTTCTTTTACGCCAGCAGTGTTTTTAATATTTTGAAGATTTGAATTATAATTATTTTGAATACTTAAAACATTTTTAGAATGATAATCGTTTGCAGCATTAAGGGACAAAGCGTACTGGTTATTTATTTGTTGCTGTAAATTTGACCTTTCTAGAAATTCATTTGCCTGAGCAGGCGAGGGAGCAATCAAAGAGATTGCAAAAATAATAGCGATAAGTTTCTTCATTGTAAAGCCTTTCTGTTTAGGTTGTATACTAATTATAGAACAGGGCAGGGTAGATTGTCAAATACCGTTGTCTTCAAGTCTTCGTAATATTTCTACTGTATCTGGATCAGCAAGCATTTCATCAAAAGCCTCTTTAACTGCAGGCCTCATTTCTGGCAGGGTATACAAATCATCTTTCGTAATCTTATATAGAATATTCATTACTCTTACACAATCATCATGTCTATACCAGGTATAACAGTATAGTTTATTGTTAATCTCAACAACATTAGGGCAAGACCTATAGTCACTTACGATCTGGTCTATAACAGCCTTATAGCCCCATCTAATGGCACTCCAAGGTGGCTTAATCATTACACGCCTTTAGTTTTTTTGATAGCCTCTAACACAAGAATTTTCATACCAAGACCATTTAATTTACCATCTGAAATATCAATAGCCTCAATGGCTTCAGTTATTTTATCTTTAACTTGCTTAACAACACTGTGAGTACCATTACAATTTGGATACTCTGTTGAAAATCCACAGCCACATGGCATATTGTTATTCCTCTATTTCTGTTTTCATATGATAAAAAGTTCCCCATCTATCATAAATTGGCCAAAGTTTTTCCCAAATAAATCCATCTATTCTATATCCAAAAGAAGAATCAATGCCATTTTCTTCTCTATCAAACATACGCATCATAGCATTTGATGCAAAGTGTCCTGCTAAATTTGCCAGCCATCGTAATGGTGGACGGGAGTTATCAATTCTCACTGACTCCCACTCTAAACTATCATCGTCGTACATGTCTGTGTGGACCCCCACGAACTAACTCCCATTCTCCAGTTTCTTTAGCAACAAATACATCTCCAGTTTGTCTATCTACCAACAAATATTTTTCAGGACATTTGGTTTTAAGTGTAACAACAACTGATTTTTCTAATTCTGCAAACTCTACTGGCTCTCTACTCATACAATTACTCCTATTAAAAATCCAATTATAAATGAAAATAATCCTACTGCCCAATAAAAGGTTTTGGCATAATGCTTTATGAGTATGCTTTTAACCACTTCTTTAGGAACAATAATCTCATAGCCTTCATTGTCTGGATCATCAAACTTATATTCTGTCACTTGTGCTCCTTCATATGTCTATTTAGTGTATCATGAGCAAAAATACCCCAACGCACTTCTGTTTCTTTTTTGCACACGGGACAAATAACAATTTTTCCATTCATACTTTTAGTATACACTAAACCGACAAAATTGTAAAGTTAGATATCCTTATATTCTTCAAAAAGTTTTAAAATTTCATCAGAATATTTGTCATAATCTATTTCAATAATAGTATTATCAGAATTTATTTTATGTATCTTTATTTCTTGTCCAATTTTAAATAATATATTATCTATCTTATCTTTTATGTTCATTCTATTTACATTCATCCTTAAAACTTTGATAGACTTTCAGATATTATTCGTAATCTTTCTCTTAATTCCCATCTCTCATGTTTAGATAGGTATGGTTTGTCAGACATACGATTTTTATTTTTTTCAGCCCTTTTACGTTGCGTTTCTGACTTATTGTCATTAGACTGTTTCATTAGATAAGGGCAAAGAATACTAATGATGCTAGAATAACCATAACAGATATAATAACCTTCTGCTTAGTCTCTCTTGACCACTCTTCTGTATTCATATTATCTCCTATCCCCAATGTTTAAAATCAAAATGTTTTTCGCAGACGTCTATAATCTTGCCTGTATTTTTTCCTGGCTGAGTATATTTTGACTCTTCGTCACAATAATAACATTTTGCTTTTTCCATTTATTTATTATAGCATGTTGGACAATGTTCCCATTTGTCCTTAATATCAATATCTATCATAAATATAACACCGCAACTGTAGCAAAGATATTTTATTTTTTCTTTATCCATGCTCATACCAAGTAGGGGCTTCGTCTTCTATGGCATCCAATATTTCTTCTGCCAATTGCTTAGCCAACCTATCCTTGTGTTTTCCTTTAAGTTGATCATAAATAATTTCAACTATAGAATCAATCTTGGACTCACGAGATAACATGGCAAACCCATTATATAATACCTTTATGTCCATTCTATATGTGATTTATCATGAAAAATATCATGCCATCAAGGTAGGTGTGGGGGATATCACAGGTAGAAGGTTTCGCCAACATAGGGCCAAGGGGTGGGAATTAGTGGCATATTGGTATTTTCAAGATCGGCGGGGATGTAGAAGAATAGAATCTACAGTACTACAAATACTAAGGGATAAATACGGCTATTACCTACATAAGGAAGACATGCCATATGGGGGCTATACGGAGACATTTGATGCCTCAAAAATAACCAAAAGAAAGATAATTGGTTTGGTCAATAAATCTATAAAGAAATACACTTAGACTTGATTTTATCGTATGCCTCGTAAAATTTAAACAAATCTACTTGGCCTACAGCCTCTTTGATAACATCATAGCCTGAAGCATTTTTACTACTTACCATATAACCATTCTTATAGTCTTTTAGTTTAGTTTTATATTTTTCTGTTATAATTTTAATATTTAATAAATTTGCTATATGACAGGTTGTTTCAAATGGATAAGACACTAGTTGATCATAGTCTACTATTATTTTGCTTTGGCTTGATAGTTTTGTATAATGATCACAATATTGGTTAGCCCTATCTTGTATATCTTTTATTTGTAATAATGATATGTCTTCAAAGTTTCTATGTTTTTGCTTTATAGCCATAGTAATGTCTGATATAAGTAAATCTTTTGGATCCCTGGCTATGGTTATCATTTTGAGTTGACCTATTTCCAACCCGCTCCAAAAACGAGCATTGTTATTTAGAAGGCCTCCAATTGCATAACCCCAAGTCTGAGGTTTAGGTTCATGATATTTTAGCACTACATGTCCAGTATGTACAAATAGTCTTTCTTGTAGATAATGACTTCCTGTACGAGGAACTGTAACTATTGCCCAATCTTTGACAATGTTCAAGGCATCATTCATATTTTATACTATATCGTACCACAATGGTACTGTATATCTTGTTCCAGATATTACGGTTTTGACTTCATGAGCAAAATTATACGTTCCTGGAAAATAAATCAAATCACCTTTTTTAGGTTTTATTAATAAGTCATGATCTAGAAAATATAATTCTCCGCCCTCATAGTCATCATTTAAATATATAATGCTGGCTAAAGGACTTGCATTTGGATTACCGATGTCATCTACATGAACTCCTAAACTTGTTCCTGCATCCCATTTCACTACACAAATTGGTTGATTTGGTCTTGGTATTATTTTTACAGAAAAAGAATTTTCTATTAACGCACCAACTTTGTCAAAAAGCCATGCAAAACTTTGCATTGGAGGGCTGTTAAATACTTGAAACCAATTACACTCTTGTCCATTTTCATCCCATTGACAAGGTATTTTCTGTCCATTAAACATTTTTGTATAATTTATTAATTCATCACAAGTTTGATAATCTAAAAAATTATTGATAACTATGATATTTTCTTTATTATTGCTTACCCTCTCAAAATACTGTTTATAAGCATCAGACCTATCAAAAGAGTCTGGATCATGTCCTATGTCTTTTCCATTTATCTTATAACCCATTTTTATATTATACACTTCATTTAAGGTTTTAATGCTTTATTTTTTACTTGTTCATATAATTTATTTAATTCTTTTAAATCATATTCTTTGACCTTTTCTTTAACAAGATCATAGTGTGATGACTTAGTGCTGGTTGTTATATGTTTTTCACTAATATTATCTTGAACTTCTTCAAATGGGGTTTCATTTATTTCAGTTATATTCAATTCTTTAATTAATGTTTTGATAATGCCATCAGGATTCTGTAGCAAATCTTCATATTTAAATATTATTGCAGGTCTTTTTAACAACTCTGTATAAAAACCAGAATATTTTTTGATTAAGTCAGAAATCTTATAAAATTCATCATAATGAGAAAGTTTTGTTGCTTCAGATGTTATTGAGTCTAAAGGATTTCTGACTACAACTATAATGGTACCTTCTACAAAATAATGATATTTAGGAAATTGATATCCAGTTTTGGCTACTATCAAATTAGACAGATAAACGCTACCAGATCTGGGATATGTACATATTGAAACTGATTCTATAGTTCTTAAATTGCTCATTATTTATGATTGTATCATGAGTTATGCTAAAGTTCGGCGGAAAATAGAAATACAAACCCCCCTATGCTCTAAACGAGCACTATGGGTTAATATATCTATATCCCCGATAAAATGGAGGGGATGTAAAGTATCCCCATTATCCCCCATAGTAGAATATATCCCATATGGGACCAAAGGTGGTTTTATGTGTACCGTCGCTTAAAAGGTTTTATAATAGCCCAATGCATTTACATCAGGTTTATACTAGGATATCTGATACGAAGATAGTTTATTATTGTCAACAGTGTGGATGGGAAAAGACAGAGTTATCCACAGGTTAGACACATCTATATTGGTTTGAATATAGAAGTTATCCACAGGTTATCCACAGATAAATCTTACTGATATTATTTCTATATGGAGTAGAAGTGGAGTAAAGTGGAGGATAGTGGAGGATGGAACGTTTTTATAAGGCGGGATCGTAATGTCGCTGCCAAACCTTACATCCCTATATCTTCAAACCTCACAAACCCTCATACCATATATGCCCGATATTGTCAAACCATCATATAAGGTTTGGGCATTATAGCCTAAATATGGGGGTTTGTCAATAGCGTTCGTAATCTTTTTTTGCCCAAAATTCTGGAAAAAATCCAATAAGTTCGTAATACTTTTTATTATGTTTTAAAATGTTTTAAAAAACCAGAAAACCAGGAAATATGGTTTGTTACTTACTTATAGAGGTTTTTGTGATGGGGTTTGTAATCTTTTTGATCCCCGCTCGTAATAGGCCGCTCTTGATGCCCGCCAAAAAGCGGCGGGATAAAGAAAAAGAACCTACTAAGACCTATAGTATGAGTAAAGGCTACAAAGGCATTAGTCAAACCAATGTCTTCTTGTTTGGCTGCTTTTGGATTATTGAGTCTATAGAAATGTCTGGCCATATATCAATAATAACATCATTTATTATGGTTTGGCCATATTATGGTTTGTTATTCTCTACCCTCAACATAGGCTAATAGATCATTAAGGTTTGTAAATAGATCTGCTTCTTCATGAGAAATCTCAAATGCAGATATAAAGAGATCAAAGGTTTCGTTGACATACTCTTCTGCCATCGAGGTAGGCATAACAACATGTGTGGATATAAACCATGCTAGTGGCAAACCAATATCGTTGTATTCGATAAAGTCTTTTAGTTTCTCATCATCTCTAAATTCAAACCAGAACTGCCCTAATATGTCACACTTGGTTTCAAAAGTCATAGATCTAGTTTACCATATCCCCTGGGCTTAAACAATGGGCTTCGTAATCTAAAAATCTGGGAAAAAATATAATGGTTCGTAATCTAATATACACAAAGAAAGATCGAACCGCAGCAGCGGTCTAAAGATTATTTAGATTTTTTCTTTTTCTTGCCCTGTTCAATAGGGACAACTTCAGCATCTATTGCCTGAGCCTTAAAAAAGTCAAGCAGGTTATCATACATAACATTGGGGCTTATATCTCTAAGAGCACAAAGTATTCCCCAAATTGAGTCAATAACTACTTTTCCTTCTGAAGTTAGTTTAGCCCAACCACCATCAACAAATACGGCAAGTTGTAGTCCTTCCTCAAACTCTATAAAAAACTCTGATGGCAAAAACTCTATGTCTACTATGTCAAGTTCATTTTCTTTTAAGTATCTTAGGATACCTACTGCTTTACCATAGTCCACCTTGTCGCCACCTATCTTGTCTAATTTGCGGATTTAATATCATTTCTTTTTCATCATTAGCAACTTCCATTATATACTTTAATCTTGTGAAAGTCAAGTGTGGAAGGGTTCTAGCAATCATTATGCCAGCCTGTTCTAGGTCTAGGTCTAGGTCTTCAACTATAGCCTTGACTCTTTTGGCTACCCGTTCTTCGGGCACCATTGCTTTAGATATACGCATAAACACTCCTCAGTGTATCAGAAAAAGATGTGGAGGGCAAGTCAGAAAGGGGACCTGCCCTCCTATTAAGAGGGGACCCAACCCTCTTTTATTTAGTGACCGTCGTCACAAGATTATAATTAATAAAGTCTTCAATATTGTGCCAGTCTTCACCGCTGCCCACGGTCATGTCAGTGAGGTCAATTGTGATTGGATGGTCTAAGAAGCCTTGGTCTGATGGGTCCATGGCTGTAATACCATAGCCAGTCTCATCCAGAATAGAATCTTTAATAATATAACTAATAGCCATACGGGTAGCATATGCAATGTCCCCCATTTGTAGACGTGGACGTGCATGCTGCAGGGCTGCTGCAAGCAACTCATACATATGGTCCTCATCCCAGTGGCTGTATAAGGCCACAGCGTGGTCCTCTGATTGTTTAAATACAAAGTTACAACGTGCTCCCACTATTCATCATCTCCTACAAAATCAATAACAATCTTAGCAACTCGTCCGTCCTCATTGATTTCAGCATAGACAGGATAGTATCCATCGCCATAGCCTGTAGAGAAAGCAACGGCAGAACCATTTCCTAATTCTCCGTAACCTTTATCAAGGGTAGCATTACAGGCACCAAGGTAGCCATACTCGCCAACTTTATTTACATGGTCCTCAAAGTTGTCCTCCTCTGAATTCCATGGTTTCCATTCATCAAGATAGCAAGGGTCTCCAACCATGGCTTGCCCGCTGTCTACTCCGAAATGACCTATTAGTGTTAGGTTTTTAGTATTCATTATTTTCCTTTCTGTGGTTTGTGTTAATAGTATCAAAGTCTAATGGGATTGTCAACTGGATCCATTCATTCATTGGTCGCCTCCTTGGCTGCAATGGCAAATGACAGGTCATATGTTAAACTATATAGATTAGCAAGTGCGTCTACCTGTCCCTCCCAATATTTACGCTCCATAGATTCCATAGCGTCACTAAAGTCGTTCTCCTCTTCAATACGCTGCGCCTCTGTCAGTTCTTGTTCAGCCTCCAGCATTAAAACTTTGAGGTGGCCATGCATGACATCAATACCGCTGATACCATGGTCGACCTGTCTCTGCAGATACGGGTCCAGAGTTGTTGGTGCTATTTCCATTTTTATCCTTCCTGTGTTTGACTAAGTATATATCTCATACCCATGATTTGTCCACTTATGTAAGTGTGTTCTATATCTAATTCAGTGTAGTCTTTAGAAGCAGGGTCTAATAAAATCATCGCTTCTGCTATACCGTCCAAATCTTGCTCAAGACTAATAATAGTAATCTTGATAAATTCAATTAATGTTTCTAGGTTCATTTGTCTACCCTTCTGTATTCAGGAACATGCTCGTCGTCTAAGTATACTTTATGGATATCACATTCCGCAACACAGTCAAGGTCTGCTTCACCCATGTAATTACAATCGCTGCAGATTTCTCCACAATCGTTCTCACAGTATTCAAGGGTATCTAATGAATCACAATCTCTACACTTACTACCATAGTCTTCAACAGTAGTGATAAAACCATTAAGCAGTGTAACCTCGCCACCCCAACCTGTTTCTTCTTCATAAGATAGATTAAAGTTAAGAGTTGGATACTGTGTTGATAGTTTAGTTATAGCCTCAATAGGCGGAGACCAAGCGGTATTAAAACGGTATGCAAGAGAAGTCTCATCTTCTTCCATTAACTCAGTCTCAGGATACTCCTCACCATGTCTAATTGCTACATCCCATTTGGTTCCCCAGTTTCTTACATTCCAGTCATACCAATGGTTGCCTTTGAACATAAGAGATTCTTCTAATGGTAGGCTATGGTCAGGTTGCTTTAGATACTCTTCATCAGAGATACCGTCCTGAATATGATTATAGATATTATGAAAAGCAAATACAGGATTTGAGTATGCGGTTTGAGATACTTCCATTTGTCCTGTTGTAGCATTCCATGAATCATGGTCCTTTACAAATGGCTTATTGAGTTGTCGTTTTATATCTGCAATCAGGGTTTCATCACCTGATATGTCAAGATAGTTGTAGCACCAGTTTGGCACAGGGGGTCCTTTCTGTTGAGTTCGTAATGCAATTTTAGCAAAATGTCAGGGGGATGTCAAGTCACTCCCAATATTGCACAATAGTCCTAATAGTAGTATGGATATGACAATCACAGTCATCCGATGTATCCCTGTCATCAAAATGAGATAGGTTGTCTTCATAGATCTCTGTAACTAATTCATCAATTGTATACAGTCGAGACATTATTCTACGTCCTCTAATACCTCATAAGTCATGTTATCAGCCATGCTTGTATCCATAAAATCATTTATCCATGAATCCATACTGGCAAGAAACTCTTCCTCAGTATATTCATTATCAAATGTAAACTGTATTGTTATTTGTTTCATTATGCCCCTACCTCTTCTATTTCTTTGTGGTATGCGTTAAGAGAAGTCACTGATAAGTCAAATGTATCAGAAGGGTGCATAATTAGCAAGTGGTCCAATGCGTGTCCAGCAGTCTTAAAACCTGAATAGCATTTATTGCCAATAGTCATTTCCCAGCAGTCAACGCCACCAGGAGATACGGAGTATTCCATTTCATATATTTCTACGTTTAGGGTCATAAACTAATAATAGCAAAAACCTAGGGAAAAGGCAAGTCCTTCGTAATTAAATAAAATAAAAAAATCTCATTTCGAAAATTTTAAGATCCTGGGAATTTTGTAAAAAAAATTGAGCAGTTTATACTCTTACTCAGGAGTTGCGATTACTTACGCAATCGCTAAAGTATTTTTTACAATACCAAGCAGACGATTTTTTTCTGCTGTAATCATTGGGTCAAATCCAGAAGCAGCAGCGAGCATTGCCTCAGTATTACCACCACGAGCAGACCTGTGCCAATCAAGGCGTTCAGTTAGAGCATTGAAAGCACCCCAAGCGGTGTTAGCAATCATTCCATTAAATTGACCTGTATAGATGTCATTGATAACATCAACCTTATTGGTCCATTTAGTAAGAGCAACTTTCGCTGCGTCTTTGTCAGGCTTAGGATAAGCAGCAAGAACAATATCATTGAACTGTTGCGCTGTAATTTCTTTTTCAATCATAGCCTTAGCCATAACATCAAAAGCGTCCATATAAGCATTAGCAAGACCAAGAGCCTCACGAGCAATTTGAACCTTGCCGTTAGCGGTCTGTGTATGACGAATCTTGAATGATTGCTTGATAGCGTTCTTGCCACGCTTAGAACCAAGAGCAAGATTAAGAGTGTTAGCGCATACAACACGAACGGGTGTTATTGACGCTTGAATAGCAATAGAGCCATCGTGGCTTGTGTTGATAAGTAAATAAGTTTTTACTTTATCCGCAACACCATTAGGGTCTAATACTGTTTCACGCTCAAGAGCAAGAGAGCCGAATACTACACGCCCTCCACGAATTGAACCAGCGGTTTCCCAGCGACCTCCGCCGTCTAGGATATTATCACCGAATGAAAATAAATCTTCATTCTGTAAAACATGATAACGCTCACCGACAACACCGAGAACATCGGTCTGTGTGTTATCCGTAGGGTTAGTGCGAACAACATATTGATAAGCCTTATCTGATGTAAGGGTATTTGGAATCTCAACATCAACCAATCTAACATTCCAATTATTTAGATTAGCAGCAGCAAGCATTTCGCTTGTTGTTTTTTCTTCTGAGAAAACTGTGCCAAGACCATGCCAAGCAGGTTCTCTAAAAGAAGCAAATGAAGCAACGCCATTTTGCGTTTCTAATTCATGAGCCATTTTTTTCCTTTCCGTAGTGTTTTAATAAGTTTATCATAAGATACTGACAAAATCAAGTTTAGTTTGTAAATTGGGGCAAATCGGACATCGTTCGTAACTTGACAAATTAAACAAGATCGGTTCGAAATTTGAGGTGGAGCAGTTTTAAGACATGCTCAGGTCTTGGATAGCCCTACTATCACGCTTTATAGATATTATCTATCTCAACATCAACATCTCCGTCATATGAACTTAGTTCAGCATAAACATTTAAGTCAATATCACTAACATCAAAGTTAGCAACTTCATCTAACGGAACTGATATTGTTCCTCTAATTGTGGCGGTAGCCTCAAATTCAATTTCCTTAGTAGGATTAAATCCAAATATACTACAAATATCAGCAACGATTTCCTCTGAATCCATATCAAGGTAATCAGGTAGGCGACTTTCTAACATAGTCACTTTTTGAGTATATCTATTAAGTTCTCGGCTTTCTCTGCGGTATTGGTGTAATTCCCACTCAAGGTCGCTAACCTTTACTGTTGGATACCAATTTGTATAGTCGCTTGGTAGCGAACCAGAATCAGAATCAATAATCTTATAGGTTACGATTTGATTAGGGTTGTAGTGTGCTGGCACTACTATTTCATTAGTTGTTTCCATTTTCAATATCCTTTCCCATTGAATCCATTTCTTTTATTGTTTCTAGCATATCATTTATTTGGCTTTCGGTCAAGCAGGCGTGAGTTACTAGAGTAGCGGTCATCGCTGATAAGTGAGCAGAATACATAAACATCGCTTTTACGAAATCGTCCTCACTTAATTCGTGTCTGTGATGAAAAATAGCAGCAGCCATTCCCATAACTTCCTCATCGTGAACGGCATCGCTTGTTGCCTCTTGTATTGCTAATGCGGTTGATATCATTAGGGCTTTCCTTTCTTTTGGGTATTTATTAAGTTTAGCATAAATATGGCAAAAATACAAATCCTGCCGTAAAGCCTCGTGTGACAATTCTCACATTTTCGAAATTTTTTGGGAGCAGTTTATTGTCATACTCAGGACAATCTCTCTAAGGGACTTTCGCAACAAGATCAACACAATCTAGTTTTGTGTCGCAGGTTGCCTTGAACACAAGAGAGAAAAAGTTGTGGCGGGGCAATTGCGATTACACATTCAAAACCGCCACAATTCTATTAGTAAGTTTTTACCATAGCAAATCTTGTTTGGTTATTTGCTAAGCGTAGCATTACCTTAGTGACATTTCTAGTTTGTGGCACAAACTTTTCAATGCGACCTGTAATACCTGCTTTAGAAGTAGTGAATAAATCGCCTACTCTGTAAGTATAGCCTCCAAGGGTCATTTTGTTCCTTTCTGTATTGGGTTAATACAATTCTAACATTTTTTGGTGGGGGAGTCAAATACCCTCCCCCTTTGCTCAATTAGAGATAACGAGCGATAGTGTTGTAAGTAGAAGTGGAAACTGTTTCCTCATCTGTCATCTTGAGAATACGAATTGCGTT